>QWCK01000040.1_pt1 | contig 229546 bp, 219 predicted proteins | sample 1972571 | NCBI WGS metagenome assembly QWCK01 (sample SAMN09866710, study PRJNA288562) | Human gut metagenome isolate term2_stool, whole genome shotgun sequencing... | isolation source: gut | host: Homo sapiens | place: USA: California
GAAAGGCGGCTCACGGAAACAGACCAGAGCAGGGCGAAATCATTAGAGAAAGAAAAGAAGAAGCTGAACAAACGCCTTGCGGAGCTTGACAGGCTGTTTCCCTCTCTCTATGAGGACAAGGTAATGGAGCGTATCACGGAGCGGAATTTTGAGATGATGTCGGGGAAATACCAGAAAGAGCAGCTTGAAATCGAAGCAAGACTGAGTGAGGTAACGGAAACACTCAATGACAGCTTTGAGAAGTCGCAGGGCATCCGTGACTTCCTCTCTCTCATACGCAACTATCAAGGATTAAAAGAACTGGACACAACCGTTGTAAATGCACTGATAGACAAGATACTTGTTTCGGAGCGTGAGAAGTCAGCGGACGGAACAGTAAGGCAGGAAATCAAGATTTATTATAAATTCATCGGCTTTGTCGGTGAATTACATATCACGCCTACAAAACGGTGGACAGCGTTAAAGCCTAAGAATTGTACGGTGTGCGGCGTTGAATACGTCCCCCGCTCTGCTATATCAAAGTATTGTCCAGAGTGCAGGGAAAGGATAAGAAAGGCTCAAGGGACAGAAACGAAACGCAGGAGCAGGGAAAGAAAAAGGATGGCATGTATTGAACTGTCCGCAAAAAATGACCGACTGATGTCGTTCCGTGCTATGCTGATAGTAGCTTTCGAACAGAAAGAAGGACACATGGGAAAGAATAAAATCGGTATTATTGATGTCGGCGGCGGCATGCGCGATATATATGGCGCAGGCGTTTTGGATTATTGTATGGAAGAAAATATTACTTTTGATTTGGGCATCGGCGTATCTGCCGGAAGCGCTAATTTGGCGTCCTTTATTGCCCGGCAAAAGCATCGCAATCTGCAATTTTATACGGAATACTCCTTTCGTAAAAAGTATGTCAGTTTGTGGAATTTTCTGCGCCATCGGAATATGGTCGATTTGGATTATGTTTATAGCACCTTAAGCAATGCAGATGGCGAAAACCCATTGGATTATCCGACACTGCGTGATAATCCGATGGATTTTATCGTAGTCGCTACCGAGGCAGAAACCGGGCGAGTTCACTACTTTGATAAAAGAGCCATTTCACAGGATCGTTATGATATTTTCAAAGCTTCCTCAGCCATCCCCTTTTTTTGTCGCCCCTATCCGATTGACGGCACGCTCTACTATGACGGTGCATTATCGGATCCGGTACCTGTCGAACGTGCTTTGGCAGAAGGATGCGATAAGGTGATTTTGATTTTAACCTTGCCAGAATCCACCGTGCGCACGCCTGAACGAGATCAGAAAGCAGTTGACCATATCAAAGAAGAATTCCCGAACGCCGCCACAGCGTTTTCACTTCGCTATGCGCGCTATAATGCCGGTGTCGATATGGTGAAGGCACTCCGGGAGGAGGGCAGGGCCCTTATTCTTTCGCCGGATGACACCTGCGGCATTGATACACTGAAGAGGGATAAAGAAGGCATGCGAAAATTGTATGAAAAAGGCCTCAAGGATGCGGAGAAAATTGCTGTATTTTTGGGGCAAGAGGCAAACCAAGGGGAGCAAATAGGATGAAAAACAGAATCCTTTATCAGCGCGTCAATCCTGCCGGCAACATTACCGCTTTTATTCACACATCCGTACCGAAGGACCGATGGGTAGCGGTGGGGCGTGCCTTGATGGCACAGGCGGATCCGTCCATTGAACAGGTTGCTTTTTTATCAATGGACGATACAGGCTCTCCCGTTCGTATGGACATGATGGGAGGGGAATTCTGCGGCAATGCCACGCGCTCCTTTGCTCTGTTAAAAGCGCTTCAAAAAGACATACGCGGCAAAAGCGTGGAAGTTGTGTCCGTAAGCGGCGCCGCGAAGCCCTTGTCGGTTGAGGTAGACACCATACAGAACACTGCTTCGGTGACGCTTCCCGATCCGAAGGCGATTGCTCTACTTTCTTTTGCAGAAAAGGATTATCCTGTCGTGCAAATGGAAGGGATTAATCATCTGCTACTTCAAAATGTCGCGGAAGATAGAAATTTGGTGCCGATTCTCATCAATGTACTGCTCCAGCGTTATCCGGCACCTGCTTTAGGAGTTTTGTTTCTGAACGAAAAAGAGCCATCCTTGGTGCCATATGTGTATGTGACGGAGGCACAAACTCTGTATCGTGAGGGATCCTGTGGCTCCGGCAGCTTTGCGGTGGCCTATCTCTATGCGAAAAAATGGCACCTCGATCAAGATACGATTCTCCTGCATCAACCGGCGGGAATAATCGAACTATCTGCCACAAGGGAAGGAGAGCATGTGCATGCCGCTATCGGCGGCCCGATAGACTTGGGCAATGTACAGGAAGCCGAGCTGGACCTTACGTGTTGAAAGCAATAACGATTGAAAAACCATATCTCTTTCGGATAGGCTAAGAACGAGATAACAAAAAAAATATGAAAACCCCTTGCAAACAGAATGCAAGGTTGCTATAATATACAAGTCGCTGATATTAAGAGCGTGTTAAATGTTCGTATGGCGATTCAATCTAAGTAGCGGCGGTGATTTTCACTGCTATGCCTTGTTAGCTCAGCTGGTAGAGCGCGCGGCTGTTAACCGCGTTGTCGTAGGTTCGAGTCCTACACAAGGCGTTTTGCCGGGGTGGCGGAATTGGCAGACGCAAGGGACTTAAAATCCCTCGATCCTTACCGATCGTACCGGTTCGATTCCGGTCCTCGGCATTTCCGGAAACGACTTTCGGCAGCTTGGCGGAGTAGCTCAGCTGGCTAGAGCACTCGGTTCATACCCGAGGTGTCATGGGTTCAAGTCCCTTCTCCGCTACTTTTGGCCCTATGGTCAAGCGGTTAAGACATCGCCCTCTCACGGCGGTATCCCCGGTTCGAATCCGGGTAGGGTCAATTTCATGTTTGGTGTGCGGCCCGGTAGTTCAGATGGTTAGAATGCCAGCCTGTCACGCTGGAGGTCGTGGGTTCGAAGCCCATCCGGGTCGTTTTTTAATACGGGCGAGTACCCAAGTGGCTAAAGGGGACGGACTGTAAATCCGTTAGCTATGCTTTCAGTGGTTCGAATCCGCTCTCGCCCATTTAACCAAACATGACCGATTTTTCGGTTGACAGTTTGGTCTCGAATATGATAATATATTCGAGTCATTAAAAATCACGAAAGTGATTTGCGGCAGTGGCTCAGGGGTAGAGCATCGCCTTGCCAAGGCGAGGGTCGCGAGTTCGAATCTCGTCTGCCGCTTCCCTGCGGGTGTAGCTCAGTGGTAGAGCTCCAGCCTTCCAAGCTGGCTACGAGGGTTCGATTCCCTTCACCCGCTCTTCGAAGATGTGTGCCATTAGCTCAGCTGGATAGAGCGTCTGGCTACGGACCAGAAGGCCTGGGGTTCGAATCCTCAATGGCACGCTATTAAACCGCTTGAAGAATTTCAAGCGGTTTTTTCTTTGCTTTTTTTCGAGAGAAAAGGCATGCGAATGAAAAAAATAGTGTATACTTAATGGACAGATCGGAAGGGGGAATGCGACATGAATGATCGACTGCTGCAAGTCGAAGAGGGTCTTGAAAATCGTTTTTTATATCAGAATGATCCGGATTCCATGCACATTCTTCTGTCCATGATCGATCATCGCAAGAAGTTGTCCAATATACAGCCCGGCTACCGCCTTATGAAGCATATGATGAAATCCTTAAAGCGCTCTTTGCGTTATCGTAAGGATCGAGATTTCATTGTGGCGGCCATTAAGAAACTTATCAATGACGAAGTGAATCGTTTTGAATTGGCTATTTTTTTGAAGGGCTATGTGGCCGGTGGCCAGTCCTCTTATTTTGTGGATCGACTGGAACGTCTGGCGTTACAGGAATACGATCCGGAGCAACTGGCGCAGTTGCCTACACTTTTTCATAATCAAAAGCAGGGGAAGGTGATGGGGCTGCAGTCCATGGTGTTTTATCATATTAAAACGTCTACAAAGGGCAATCAGGAAGTAAGACAGTATTCCAATTTGTATTGCCGTAAGGTACTGCGCAAGAAAGTTTTTCAGTTGAACGGCTCATTGGACTCCCAGATTGTGTTGGACTTTGAACACCTTTCGCAGCTGAAGGTGGAAGAAGGAAATCTGGACTTAAGAGAACTCAATATGATCTATGGAAAGATCAATCATTTTCTCTATAACAACATTGCGAAGGTATATCGGTATGCGTTCTGGAGCGGCATGAATGATGCGGTTTTAGAAAGGTATGCGCGATGAGAATCTTTGGCATTGACCCGGGACTTGCTCGCATGGGCTACGGCGTCATTGACTTTGATGGTAACAGCCTACGCCTTGTTACCTATGGATGCATTGAAACGCCGGCGCACAGTCCGATGCCGACAAGACTGATACAAATTGATACGCAATTGAATCAGCTGCTCAAAGAAACCGCACCGGATGAGGCGGCCTTTGAGGAGCTTTTTTTCTATCAAAATAAGACGACGGGCATTGCCGTCGCACAGGCGAGAGGAGTCGAAGTCACAGCGGTGGAGCGTCTGGCAATTCCGCTTTATGAATATACGCCGGGACAGATCAAACAAGCGATCACCGGATACGGTCGTGCGACAAAAATTCAAATGCAAAATGCCGTGAAGATGTTGCTGCGCATGCAGGAAGTCCCAAAGCCCGATGATGCGGCGGACGGTCTGGCAGCGGCTATTACGCATGCTTTCGGGCAACGTTTTAAGGAACAACAACGAATGAGGTAGCCATGTATGCTTATATCATCGGTCAGGTGACCGCAATGGAAGCCGAAAAGATTATCCTGGAAAACAATGGAATCGGTTATGAATTGGCGACATCCCTAAAAGCGATGTCGCGTTTTCAGGTGGGCGAAGAAGTCAAAGTGTATACACGCTATATCGTCCGCGATGATGGCGTTTTTTTGTTTGGCTTCTATGATGAGCAGGAGCGGGATATGTTTGACCGTTTGACTAAAGTTTCCGCTGTCGGACCGAAAGTAGCCCTTTCGATTCTTTCCTCAGTGAGCGTGGAAGGCATTGTGCGAGCCGTGCAGACGCAGGATTTGGCTACCCTAACGAAAGCACCGGGGGTTGGGAAGAAAACCGCCGGACGCATTCTGTTGGAGCTGATGGATCAGGTCAAGGATTGGGCAATCGAGGGGGCGGTTCTTCCTCAGGAGGAGACGTTACCTACGCAAGAGGAGTTTGATGTCGCTCTGCAGGGACTTTTAAATCTTGGCTATCAGCGCAGTGAAGCTATGCGCGCTCTCAAAGGATTGGATCCGTCTCTACCATTGTCAACCTTAATGCGCGCAGCATTACAACGTTTGAGCTAAGGAAAGGAGGTAACATTGGAACAGGAACGTATTGTGGCAACACAAGCCGATGAGGAAGATACCTGTCACGAAGGAAACCTCCGTCCTCGCTGGTTGAAAGATTATATCGGACAGGAAAAAACAAAAGAGAAGCTTCAGATTTTTATGAATGCCGCCAAAGCGCGTGGCGAAGCACTGGATCATGTTTTGCTTTCGGGACCTCCGGGCCTTGGAAAAACCACGCTTGCCGGTATTATTGCCAATGAAATGGGCGCTCGTTTGAAAATTACCTCGGGTCCTGCCATCGAAAGGCAGGGCGATCTGGCCAGTATTCTGACAAATCTGCACCGCGGCGATGTGCTCTTCATTGATGAAATCCATCGCATCAATCGCAATATCGAAGAAGTGCTCTACTCTTCCATGGAGGATTTTGCTTTAGATATCATGGTGGGGAAGGGAACAACGGCACAAAGCTTGCGTCTGGATTTGGAACCCTTTACTTTAATCGGTGCAACAACGCGCAGCGGCATGCTTTCTTCGCCATTGCGAGACCGCTTTGGAGTACTTATCACATTTGAAATGTATCAGCCGGAAGAACTCGCCCGCGTGGTCTCACGTTCGGCGGAAATTCTTGATATTCATATGGATGCTGCTTCAGGCATGGAAATCGGACGTCGCTCGCGCGGAACACCGCGTGTGGCCAATCGTCTGCTACGTCGTATACGTGACGTGGCACAGGTATGCGGAGACGGCTCTATCACGCGGGACATTACGCGCGAAGCGCTGGCCATGCTTGAAGTGGATGAACTCGGCCTCGATCGCGATGACCGTCGCTTTTTGCATATTATTGCCGAACTTTTCGATGGAGGACCGGTGGGTATTGATACTGTTGCAGCCTCCATGGGAGAAGAAAGCCGGACCGTGGAAGATGTGATTGAGCCGTTTTTAATGCAAATCGGCTTCTTAACACGGACCCCGCGCGGCCGTGTCTTAACCCCGGGCGCCTATGATTACCTCGGGCTGCCGGTGCCCAAAAATACCCTGCTGTGAACGGCTTTTTCGGCAGGAAGAAAGATGGAACAGGAAGGACAAGAAGCTAAATGAAAACATCGGATTTTAGCTATGTATTGGATCGTCAACTGATTGCGCAGCATCCTACCAAAAAAAGAGAGGATTGCCGCCTGATGATATTGGATCGCGATAACGGGAACATGACACACGATCATTTTTCGCATCTGTTGGATTATCTGGAACCCGGCGATGCCTTGATCATGAACGATACGAAAGTGATCCCCGCACGTTTGTACGGCCATCGGGAGGGCAAAGACGAACAGATTGAAGTTCTGTTATTGCGTCGCGTTGAGGGTGATCTTTGGGAATGTCTCGTGAAGCCGGGAAAAAAGATGAAGGTGGAGACCGAGATTCTTTTCGGCGATGCCACGGAGCCTCGACTTATGACGGGCAAAGTGCAGTCCATTTTGGAGGAGGGACAGCGCCTGATTCAATTTCATTATGAAGGCGTATGGGAAGAAATATTGGACCGTATCGGGTCCATGCCTACGCCGCCCTATATCACGGAGAAGCTGAAGAATAAGGACGACTATCAAACCGTTTATGCCCGTGTGGATGGCTCAGCCGCAGCACCAACGGCAGGCCTGCATTTTTCAAAAGCGATGCTGGAGGATTTGAAAGCCCATGGCATTCGATTGGGCTATTTGACCTTGCACGTGGGTCTCGGTACTTTCCGCCCTGTCTCCGAAGACAATATTGAAGAACATGATATGCATTCGGAATTCTATGTCTTTCCCAAGGAGACGGCGGATCTGATTGAAGAGACCAAAAAAGCCGGACATCGTGTGATAGCGGTCGGCACGACTTCCACACGAACCTTGGAGAGCGTTGCACAAAAATGCGGCAGTCTGCAAGCGGATTCCGGCTGGACGAATATATTCATCTATCCGGGTTATGCGTATAAGGCTATAGATGGTATTATTACGAATTTTCATCTGCCGGAGTCTACGCTGATTATGATGATTTCTGCCTTAGTGGGCAGGGAACGCATTTTGCATGCCTATGAAGTAGCCAATGCCTTGCGCTATCGCTTCTTTAGCTTTGGGGATGCCATGTTAATTCTTTCCCGTCGGGATACTGCGCCCTCCAATGCCGAGCGAGGCATTGCGGTGCATCCGGAAGAGTTTCAAGCGGAAAGTGAACACGACGGGCCGGATGCTTCGGATCCGATCTTTGAGGAGGCGCCATGCCGGCCGTAACGTATGAACTCGTCCATCAATCCAAGGACTGCGGCGCTCGTGCCGGTATATTGCATACGCCTCATGGCGATATTTTGACACCGGTTTTCATGCCGGTGGGCACACAAGCTACGGTGAAGGCTATGTCAACGCCGGAGCTGAAGGAAATGGGCGCTCAAATTATTTTAGCGAACACCTATCATCTGTTTTTGCGTCCGGGTCCGGAGATTGTAAAAAAAGCAGGCGGTCTGCATGGCTTCATGAATTGGGATCGTCCGATGCTTACGGATTCCGGCGGCTACCAGGTGTTCAGTTTTGCGGATCGCAAGTCCATTACGGAGGATGGCGTGACCTTTCAGTCGCATCTGGATGGATCGCCGCGTTTTCTTTCACCTGAGGTCTCCATCGGCGTCCAAGAGGCACTGGGGGCGGATATCATGATGGCCTTTGATGAATGCGTTCCGTTTGAGGCAGATTATAACTACACGGAAAACTCCATGCATCGTACGTTACGATGGCTGGATCGCTGTATAGAGGCGAAAACGCGTGACGATCGGGCTCTTTTCGGCATTGTGCAAGGCGGCTTTGAAGAAGATTTACGTCGTCTTTCCGCGAAAGAAACCATTGCCAGAGATTGCGATGGTTTTGCGATTGGCGGAATCAGTGTCGGGGAACCGCATGAAGAGTTTTTGCGCATCCTCAATTACACGACACCGTTATTGCCGGCAGACAAACCGCGCTATAACATGGGCATCGGAACGCCGGATTATCTCTTTGGTTCAGTGGAAGCGGGGATTGATATGTGCGATTGTGTTTTACCGACGCGTGTTGCACGGAACGGACAGGCCTTAACCCATGACGGAAAACGAAATATGCGCAATGCGAAATTTAAAGAGGATTTTAGCGCTCTCGATTCGGATTGCGACTGTCCTACCTGCACGCAGTATTCTCGTGCGTATCTGCGTCATTTGGTGACGGCGGGCGAAATACTCGCATCGCGCCTTTTGAGCTATCACAATCTGTATTTTCTCATTCATATGATGCAGGAAATGCGTGAAGCGATTCTGGCTGATGCCTTCCTTGACTTTAAGAAAGAATTTTTGGGACGCTATCTTGCTTGATAAAGCCCGTCTTTACAGACACTGTGATACAATAGAACGGATGCAAGAATGCTTGCAAAGCAAAAACTAAGATTAAAGGAGTTACTATGCAACAGTTATATCCCATTATTATGCTGGCCATTATGTTCGGCGCAATGTATTTTCTGATGATTCGTCCTCAGAAAAAACGCCAGGAAGAGATGGCCAAAGTGCGCGACACCTTGAAAATTGGCGACACCATTGTCACCATCGGCGGCATTCGCGGTCGCATTGTCGCTTTGTCGGAAGATGCTTTTGAGATTGAAACCGGACAGGAGCACCATCGTGTCGAATTCCTGCGTAACGCACTTTCCTACGTGGTCCAGCCCGTCGCAGGATATGAGGAAAAGAAAGAAGAAGGCGGTCTTCATTGGGAAGGCGAAGAGAATACCGAGGAGGCAGACAGCCCGGCTTCGGATGTTCCGCAGGAAACAACGGAACAATAGCATGAATGCGAAGAAAGACGGGGTTTCCCGTCTTTTTTTTGCTAGGGAAGGAAGAGCATGCGCTGGTTTATGAAGAACAATCGCGAAGCTTATCAAACACTGCGTCGCGAAACAACACAGTCTCCGCTCTCCGCTCTTCTTCTGGCCAATCGTGGGATTGGCCCGGAAGAGGCGGAGGCGTTTTTGCATCCTCGAAAGGAAGACCTCTTGGATCCGTTTCTGTTTCAAGAAATGGAGATTGCCGTTACGTACATCTACGAAAGTTTGCAAACCGATACACCAATTCGTATTATCGGCGATTATGATCAGGACGGTGTGGCAGCATCCACTATCCTGGTGAAGGGATTACGCGCGTTGGCAGAGGGGATGGGCAAGAATCCGATGCAGGCGGTGAGCTATGCGATACCGGATCGCATTGAGGACGGCTACGGACTCAATGCGTCGCTGGTGGAACAGGCGGCAAAAGAGGGGATTGGGCTGATCATTACCGTGGATAACGGCGTGGCTGCCTTTGAAGGATTGGAAAAAGCTTATGAGTATCAGATTCCCGTCATTGTGACGGATCACCACGAAGCTGTAACCGTAGACGGACAGGTGAAACGCCCGCCGTGTGAAGCGTTGTTAAATCCAAAATTCCCGGAGGAAACCTATCCTTTTCCCGGCCTGTGCGGCGCTGGGGTGGCATTTAAGGTCATGCAAGCGCTTTGCCGCTATGGTGACATGCCGATGCCGTTTTTTGATGAATTAATCGGTTTTGCAGCACTTGGAACCATTTGTGACATGATGGATCTGCAAGGGGAAAATCGTATGATCGTATCCTTGGGGCTGGAAGCTCTCAGTCGAACGGAAAATCCGGGTTTGCGCGCTTTATTGAAGCTGCACAGCTGGGATCGCCCGGTAACCACCTATACGGCGGGATTTATTATCGGGCCTTGTATCAATTCTTCCGGACGCCTTTCGACAGCACGCTTAGGCGTCGAATTGTTTTTAGAACAGGATGAAGCCACCGTCGAGGCATATGCGCAGGAACTTTACACGTTAAATGAAGAACGCAAGGACCTGACGAAACAGGGTGTAGAGGAGGCGTTTGCCCGACTTGATGGAAAAGTGTTACCGTCAGTTATCGCTGAAGTGCTTCCGGATGTGCATGAAAGTGTATGCGGTCTTATAGCAGGTCGCGTGAAGGATCGCTATCATCGTCCGACTTTAATATTTACAAAAGCCATGGCGGGAGAGCATCTTTTAAAGGGCTCAGGGCGCAGCATTGAGGCCTATGATATGTTCACTTCTCTCAATCTCCATCGCGATCGCTATGTGGCATTTGGCGGGCATCGCATGGCTTGCGGCATGACAGTGCGAGAAGAAGATTTTCAGGCATTGCGTGCGCTGTGGAATGCCGAAGCGAATTTGCAGGAAAAAGACTTTGAACCTTCGGTGGATTTTGACGGCGTTCTGGATCTTTCCTCGGTTCACGCCGACGCCTTGGATGCCATGGAGGCTCTCGCACCTTATGGAAAAGGCAACCCATCGCCGCTTTTTGCAGCAACGCATTGCAATGTATTGAGCATGCGCTTGGTCGGTCGCCAAAAAAATGTGTTGCAGATCCTATTGGAATCCAAAGGAGCCCGTTTGCAAGGGGTTGCTTTTTCCGGCGATACACTGTTACAAAAACTAGCGCAAGAAGGAGGCTCGACAGCAGAAGCTGAGATTCGTTCTGCCCTTTACGGACAACCTTCTGCGCTTACAGTGGATATTTTGTATCGACCGGAATGGAACGAATTCCAAGGGAAGAAGAAAATTCAATTAAAATTAGCCGATATCCGTATGAGTAAGGTATAATTTAAAGATAGTATTCTAATGCAAGATATCGAGATTTTGTAAACCAATGCCGATGCGGCAGGAGCGAAGGGGGGAACCATGACCATTGACCAATTGATTGACGCGGTAAAAGCGTATCATCCGTCGACCGATGAAGCCCTCATTCGACGTGCCTATGCCTGTGCTGCAGCGGCTCATGAGGGACAAAAACGAAATTCCGGTGAACCGTACATCATTCATCCACTTCATGTAGCCATGATCTTGGCCGAATTGCAAATGGACGATCAATCGATATGCGCGGGCCTTTTGCATGACGTGCTGGAGGATACGTCCGTTACGGAAGAAGAGATGAAGCAAGAATTCGGTGAGGAGATTACCACCCTCGTGGATGGTGTTACCAAGCTGAAACAGTTGCAATCCAAATCCAAAGTAGAAAATCAGGTGGAAAACTATCGCAAGATGGTCATGGCCATGGCAAACGATATTCGCGTCATCATCGTGAAGCTTGCCGACCGTCTGCATAATCTTCGTACGTTGGATTATAAGGACCGTGCGAAACAGGTGGAAAAAGCTACCGAGACCATTGAAATCTATGTGCCGATTGCGCATCGCTTAGGTATTTCCACGATCAAATCCGAACTAGAGGACTTGTGTCTAAAATATCTGGATCCGGATGCGTATTTCGAGATTTCTGAATTGGTGCATAAACGCTTGGATGAGCGCAAAGAATATATCCGGAAGATTATGGATCGACTAAGCAAGGAACTGGAGTCATTGGGCATTCATTTTGAGATCTCCGGACGTCCGAAGACGCTCTATTCAATCTATAAAAAGATGTATCAGCAAAATAAAACCTTTGACCAGATCTTTGATGTTTCAGCCATTCGTGTGATTGTGGATACGGTCAAAGATTGCTACTCAGTGCTTGGTGTAGTGCATACGCTTTGGAAGCCGATTCCGAAGCGCTTTAAAGACTACATTGCCATGCCGAAACAAAACATGTATCAATCTCTACACACCACGCTGATCGGACCGGGCGGTGAGACGTTCGAAGTACAGATTCGTACCTTTGAGATGCATCAGACCGCGGAATACGGTATTGCTGCGCATTGGCAATACAAAGAAGGACGCCGTAAGAAAACCGCCTTTGATGAAAAACTGACTTGGGTGCGTCAGCTGATGGAATGGCAGAAGACGGCCACGGACTCGAAGGAGTACATGGAAACCCTAAAGGGGGACTTTTTCTCTGATGAGGTCTATGTATTCTCGCCGGGTGGCGATGTGGTAGAGCTCACGCGCGGTTCGACGCCGGTGGACTTTGCTTATCGCATTCACTCGGATATCGGGAATCACTGTGTGGGCGCCAAAGTAGACGGTCGTCTGGTACCGCTTAACCATGTATTGGAAAATGGTAATATCGTGGAGATTCTTACCTCCAAAAATTCGGAGGGCCCTTCGCGTGACTGGTTGAGCTTTGTGGCCAACCCTTCTACAAAGCAGAAGATTCGCCAGTTTTTTAAGCATGCCAATCGTGAGGTCAACGTGGAGATCGGCCGTGATATGGTGGTGCAGGATTTAAAAAAGGACGGTTATCACCCGAATGAGTTGATGAATGACGAGGCTCTGGAATCCGTCATTGCACGGACAAGCTTTGCTTCGCCAGAGGATCTCTATTCGGCAATCGGGTTCGGTTCCCAGACCGTAGGCAGTGTTACGGGTAAACTTAAGGCTATCTATGAAGAGAAACGCAACGAGGAAGCGGAAAAGAAACGACTGGAGAACCTCGAATCATCCGGCGAAGTCCATGCGGTACATGGTCCACAAAGTGGCGATGAGGCGGTTCGGATTCGCGGGGAAGGAGTATCCAATCTGCAGATTAAGTTTGCACAGTGTTGTTCGCCCGTCCCCGGTGATGCGATTATCGGTTATATCACGATGGGGCGCGGTATTTCCATTCATCGAGCGGACTGTGTGAATATCGTCCATACGAAGCAGCCGGAACGCCTGATCGAGGTGGAATGGGCCGAAACGAAAAAATCGAAATTTTTCTCTACCCTGCGCATTTTGGCTCGCAACAAAACCGGCTATATGGCCGATATCGTCGAATTGCTAAATAAGATGGAAATCAACATGTCGGGATTGCAGGTGCATACCGATGCGGATAACACCTCGCATATTTTGATGACCATTGAAATTGATGATGCGAAACAGGTGTATGAGGTGATGCGCAAGATTCGCACCGTCCCGAACACTATAAATGTATTTCGCATGAACGGTTAGGAGGCTGTATGCAGGTTCGCTCCACAGTAGCCGCTTATTTTGGTGAAAACACGTATCTTTTGAGCGATGCGCAAACGGGACAAGCCGTTCTTATTGATCCCGGTTCACCACTGCCACTTTTAGTGCAGTGGATTGAGGAGGAGCATCTCACCGTCACCGATATTCTTCTGACGCATGCGCATGTGGATCACATTGCCGGCGTTCCGTATTTCCGTCAAAAATACCATGTTCCGGTATGGCTATCGGAGAAGGAAAGAGACGTGCTGGAAAACTCCATTCGCAGCTATCCGCAGGTTCTTGGGGATCTGCGAGAAAAGCTACAACCGGATCATTGGATTCATGAGGGCGACTGTCTTACGCCTTTTCAATTGAAGGTGTTGGAAACGCCGGGGCACACCCATGGCAGCGTCGTCTACCAAAGCGACAACGCCCTTTTTACCGGTGACACATTGTTTTTCGGATCGGTGGGGCGTATGGATTTGTTCAGCGGCAGCGAAAGCGATATGAAAAAATCGTTACGAAAGTTGTTTTCTCTGCCTGAGGATTATATCGTATATCCCGGACATGATATTCCGACAACATTAAAACAAGAACGCAGCATTAATCCCTACGTTCGATATTATTTACAGGATGAAGAATAGCAAGAAAAAGGAGCAACTATGGAATCCCTTAACGGACTGAAACGCACGCATCATTGCGGACAATTACGTCTGGAAGATGTGGGAAAAACGGTAACCTTGATGGGCTGGTCACAGAAGGTGCGCGACCTCGGATCTTTAGCCTTTATTGATCTTCGTGATCGCACCGGCATAACGCAATTGACGTTTAATGCGGAAACGGATGAGGCGCTCTATGAGAAAGCGAAAGCCATGCACCAGGAATATGTACTGGCAGCCGTCGGTGAGGTTGTGGAGCGTTCTTCTAAAAATCCGGACCTGCCCACAGGAGATATCGAAGTCATTTGTTCCGAACTTCGTCTTTTAGATGTGGCCAAAACGCCGCCGATTTATATTCGCGATGATGACGATGTGAAAGAAGAGATGCGCCTCAAATATCGCTATTTGGATTTGCGTAAACCACGTATGCAAGAGATGCTCACCAAACGCGCTGCGATTACGCGCGCTTTCCGTGAATTCCTCTATCAGGAGGGCTTTATTGAAGTTGAAACCCCCTATTTAGGCAAGCCGACACCGGAAGGCGCACGCGACTATCTGGTGCCTTCTCGCGTATCGCCGGGGAAATTCTACGCTTTGCCGCAAAGCCCGCAGCTCTACAAACAGCTGCTGATGATCGGCGGGACGGATCGGTATTATCAGGTTGCGCGTTGCTTCCGCGATGAAGATTTACGCGCCAATCGCCAGCCGGACTTCACACAGGTGGATATTGAAATGTCCTTTGTTACAATGGAGGATATTTTGGAGATCAATGAGCGTTTGATGGCTTCTGTCTTCCGGTCGGTGTTACATGTAGAGTTACCGCGACCGTTTCAGCGCATTTCCTTTGATGAAGCCATGCGCCGTTTTGGTACGGATAAGCCGGATCTGCGTTACGGTTTTGAAATTGTCGATTTGGAGGGCGTGGAGAAAACCACAGAATTTGCGCTTTTCCATCAAGCGGCGGAAACCGGTGATTTTATCGGCGGTATTAATTTTAACGGTCTGGCTGACGTTTACGCCCGTAAGAAACTGGATAAGCTTGCGACCTTTGCCAAGGGCATCGGTGCAAGCGGCATGCTTTGGGTAAAGAAGACACAAGAAGGGATTTCTTCCAGCTTTAATAAATTCTTGACAGAAGAAGCCAAGCTATTCCTGGAAAAATCCTTGTCCTTGGAAAATGGCGATGTGGCCGTCATTCTGGTTGGACCAAAAATGAAAACTTTGGAGCATCTGGGAACCTTGCGCACCACGGTTGCTAACGAAAACTTAACCTTTGCACCGGATGATTTTGCGATTTGCTGGATTGTTGACTTCCCGATGTTTGAATATGACGAGGAAGAACAACGCTATGTGGCAAAGCATCATCCGTTTACCAAACCCTTGGAGGAAGATATTCCGCTGCTGGATACGGATCCGGCCAGTGTACGTGCGCAGGCCTACGATATCGTCATTAATGGCGATGAGCGCGGTGGCGGCTCCATTCGTATCAACAACGCGGATCTGCAGCGCAAGATTTTTGACTTGCTGAAGCTAAGCAATGAAGATATCGAATCGCGCTTCGGCTTCTTCGTAGAAGCACTGAAATACGGTACTCCGCCGCATGGCGGCATTGCCTACGGTCTGGATCGTTTCGTGATGATGATGATCAATCGCAGCAATATTCGCGACGTCATTGCTTTCCCGAAGACGCAGACGGCACAGGATCTCATGATGGATGCACCGACGGTTATTACGCCTGCGCAATATGAAGAGTTGCACATTACGGCACGCGAAGAAGAGCGGTAGGCTCTGTCGCAGTAGGCTGTTTTCCGAAGGAGAAAGAAAGGAGAAACCATGCAAAATAAAGCGCTTATTGTGAGTACTATGGGAAGTCAATGTAAGATCCTGGTCATGCGCGCTGAGGCATGCGGCTCCTGTGAAGCCTGCAATGCCTGTGGTGCAAAACCCAGCACCTATGTGATTGAGAATACGTTACAGGCAAAGCCTGGAGAAGCTGTTATGGTAGAGATGAAGGATGCGGATTTCTTTCGTCGCGTCGGCTTGCTCTATGTCTTGCCGATGCTGCTCTTTGTTGGCGGCATCGTGCTGACCGATTTGGCACAAAAGCCCTTGGGAATGCATGCCGAAGCTCTGGATCTTGTCGGCGGCCTGTTGGGGCTTGTCCTTTACTGGACGGTGATTCGAAAGGTCGATCGGAAAGAACCGGACACTCCGGCTATGCGCATGCTCTATCGCACTACGCTCGAAGAAACCAGCTCGAATTGCTGTGAAGTGCAGCATTAAAGAACGGAGGCCTCATGCGTCCCATCGTTTCCATTGTTGGTCGTCCGAATGTCGGAAAATCAACACTCTTTAATAAATTAGTCGGACAGCGTGTCTCGATTACAGAGGATACGCCCGGGGTGACTCGCGATCGTCTGTATCGAGAAGTTGAATGGCAAAATCGCTATTTTCTTCTAATGGATACAGGCGGTCTGGAAGTGAATTCCGATGATGTTATGTCTCGTCAAATCGAATGGCAGGTGGATCTCGGTCTGGCAGATTGTCAGCTGGTATTATTTCTTGTTGATGGTAAGGCCGGTGTCACTGCTATGGATCATATGGTGGCGGATAAGATTCGTCGCAGCGGAAAGCCCTGTCTTGTTGTGGTCAATAAGATTGATACGCATGAGACACCAAATGACGTCTATGAATTTTATGAACTGGGCTTTCCGGATCTTTTCGTAATTTCTGCGGAACAACAATATGGTTTGGGCGATCTTTTGGATGCGATTTTTGATCATTTGCCTGCCGATGCGCAGACGGAAGAAGAAGACGATTCCCTGAAAATCGCTTTGATTGGGAAGCCGAATGTCGGAAAAAGTTCTCTAGTGAATTTTCTGCTTGGTGAAAATCGTATGATTGTCACCAATATCCCCGGAACGACGCGGGATGCCATCGATTCGTATTATGAGCACGATGGACGAAAATATACGCTTATCGATACGGCCGGACTGCGTCGACAGCGGTCTGTGGATACACGTATTGAAAAGTATTCGGCTTTGCGAACCCTTTCTTCCGTGGATCGAGCAGACTTGTGCCTGTTTTTAATTGATGCGCAAGAAGGTCCGACGGAACAGGATGCTAAGATTGCAGGCTATGCCCATGATCAGGGTAAGGCCTCCATTATTGTGCTCAATAAATGGGACTTGATTGAAAAAGAGACGAATACGTTAAAAACTATGGAAGATCGCATTCGTACGGTTTTGACATTTAATCATTACGCACCCATTTTATCCGTTTCGGTGAAGACGGGGCAGCGTATGGATAAGCTGTTTGCTTTGATTAATGCCGTGGATGAGCACTACAGCTTCCGCGTTTCTACGGGGCTGCTCAATGATATTGTGCGCGATGCCGTTGTGTTGAATCCGCCGCCGACGGATAAGGGCAAGCGCTTAAAGATCTATTATGCTGCGCAAGTGACCACTCGTCCGCCAAAATTTCTTTTCTATGTCAATGATGCGGAATTGATGCATTTTTCCTATATGCGCTATCTGGAAAATCAGCTGCGCAAAAACTTTGATTTTACGGGCGTTGCCTTGCATCTGGAGGTACGCGAGCGAAAGGAACGGTCATGAGACTCGTCGGCATCATTGTGATCAGTTTTTTGTTGGGCGGCCTTCCCACGGGATTGCTGCTTGGCAAAGTGCTGGCACATAAGGATATTCGGCAAAGCGGCAGTGGTAATATCGGCGCTACGAATGCGTTGCGTACGCTTGGAATCGGCTTCGGTATTCTGACATTTGCCGGTGATTTATTAAAAGGGATTCTGGCGGTTTTTTTGGCGCGTGTGATTGCACCGGCAGACCCGTTGGGCGTGGCATTGGCCATGTTCTTCGCGGTATTCGGACATTGCTATTCTCCGTTTCTGGGATTTTCCGGAGGGAAGGGTGTAGCGACCGTCTGCGGTGTCATGATGGCGGTGGATCCGCCATTGACCTTATGCTGGCTGGGTGTCTTTTTTATCATCGTCGCAGTAACCCGTCTGGTTTCACTCGGTTCCATCACCACGATTTTTTGTGCTGCCTTATACACTTTGTTCTTTACCACGCATCCTTTCGTGATCAAGGTGGCGCTACTCCTGTGTGCGTCGGTTTCTATTTTCCGCCATCATGAAAATATTCGTCGCTTGTTAAATGGCAGCGAGAAACGTTTGGGAGCTGATCATGCGTCGTGAATCTGTCTCGGAACAACAGTCTGCTTTTGACACGACGACGGAAAAGCAGCAGAAAAAAGAGCGAAGGAAAGTCCATCGCAGCGGGCGCTTTTACGCCATGTTGGCGGGGATTTTTTTGCTCTGCCTTTTGTTTTATATCGGTTGGAGATTCTTTTTTAATCCGAAGACAATCACATTAGTACGCTCTGAAATGGTGGAGCAGACGCGGGAAGGCAAAGGGGCGTTTTTCTATCATGAATATGCACCGGATGTATTTCGCGGTTTGACCGTGCCCATTAAGAATTTGGATACGACGATACGCTATCGTGTGGAGAAAGCACTTTTTCCTTTGGATGAAGCCTTACGACGAAAAATCGAAAGCGCTTCTGCTCGCTTGGCGGCATCGGAAGAAGCCTCTTATATGAAGCAAATGTTGCAAGCCAATGCGGTTACGATGCCTTTTTCCGGTCTGGTAAAAACAGAAATCGATGGGTATGAAACGTTGTTTCAACCGGAGAGCCTGTCCGTGTTACAACCGGGCGATATCGGTACGGCAGAGGGCAAGGCAGTCAGGGAAAAGGGATTAAAATTTGTGGATAATCGTCTTTTCTATGTCGCCATGGATTGCCCGCAATCGGTATTGCCATTATCCGTTAAAGTTGGGACGAACTATCCGATCAAAACGGAGAAAAATGTGTTTTTATCTGGTACGCTGGTGCGACGGGTATCCGATGCGCAGGGCCGACATCTTCTGATTTTCGCACTACGGGACGGCTATCAACGCTTACAAGAGGCGCGTTTTGCATCGTTGCGTCTGATTTTGGAGGAAGCGGAGAGCTATCGCATACCGATTTCCTGCGTTTTTCACGAAGGAGAAAAGACCTATTGCTTCATATTGGATAAGAATCATGTGGCGCAAAAAATTCCCGTTCGAATCACAGGTGTTGATGAAAAAACGGATGAATTTTTTATTGCGCCCGTGCCAAGCAAAAATGCATCCAAGGTTCTGTCGCGTTTTGATCGCGTGATACGGAAACCGACCGAAGTGAAAGAAGGAGGGTTGTATCGATGGGATTAAAAGAAAATTTCGAAGAGGTGCGCGAACGCATCAATCGTGCGGCCGCCAAATTCGGACATCGCTCGGAAGATATTACACTGATAGCCGTCACGAAAACGGTGGAGGAAGATCGCATCCGTGAGGCGATTAAGCTCGGCATGAAGGATATGGGCGAAAATCGGGTGCAGGAAATGCTGCGTAAACAAGAGGCGTTCCAAGGAGCACGCTTGCACATGATTGGACAATTACAACGCAATAAAGTGCGCCAGTTGCCAGATTCTGTGGTGTTGGTGCAGAGCGTGGATCGCCTTTCTTTGTTAGAGGAATTGGAACGCATCGGGATTCGCGATGATCGTTTCTTTGAAGCTCTGTTGGAAGTCAGTATCGCCGGGGAGGAACAAAAGGGCGGCTGTCCTGTGGAAGAAATTCCATCTTTGCTCGATGCAGCCGAGGCTATGACGCATGTACGCTGCCGTGGTTTTATGACCGTAGCGCCGGTGGTGGAACATCCGGAAGAATCGCGTATTTATTTTAAAAAGATGAGAACTTTGTTCGAAAAGAACCGTACCATCGGTTATAATAGGAACCAACTGGATATATTGTCCATGGGAATGTCGCACGACTTTGAAGTGGCTCTGGAAGAAGGCGCCACGATGGTGCGCATCGGGACCGCATTATTCGGAAAACGAAGCTAACCGTGAGGAGGATGGAATGGGATTTTTTGATAAGATGAAGAATATGATCGGTATTGAAGATCAGTATGAGGATGAGGATTATTCGGACGAATACGCGTACCAAGACCAGCCGTCCTACGATAAATCCTATGAAGCGGACGATGCTTCAGACAATACAAATGACTATGCATCCGACTATAGTTCCACCGGCTATGAAGAGCCGTCGTCATCTTCGACGTCTTCGCGCTTGAGCAAAGTGATCGATATGGCCTCTGGTTCGTCGCGTATGCGCATCAGCATTCAAGAACCGTTGGAATATGATGACGGTCCGAAGGTATTGGATAATATTGCACAGGCGCGTACAGTCATTTTGAATCTGGAGATGTTGGAAGTCGATAAAAAACGCCAGATTTTTGATTTTGTCAGCGGCGGCGTCTATGCCCTCAATGGCAATATTCAAAAAGTAACCAAAGACATTTACGTCATTGTACCGAAGGGCGTGGATGTGGACGCTGCAGTGAAAGAGTCCGTTTCCGAATCGTCCATGTATCAACTGTAAGAAGATCGCTCCCTCGGTTCGTCCGAGGGAGTTTTTGTTTTGAATAGGAGCATTATGTTATTTGGAATCCTGATAAGCGTGGTCTGGGTGCTTTTGGATCAGTGGAGCAAGCATTGGGCAGTCGGTGCGCTTTCGCATGGAGCGAGTCTGTCTGTTTTGGGGCATTACTTGCGTTTAACTTATGTTGAAAATGATGGCGCTGCTTTTGGCATATTCGCCGGACAGAAATTGTTTTTTATCGCATTAAGCATCGGCGCAATTCTCTTTTTACTTTTTGTCCTATGGCGCCATCGCAAAGATACCATTTGGTTTCGTTTGGCGATGGGAATGATTCTGGGCGGTGCAGCAGGCAATTTCATCGACCGCATGCGATGGGGCTATGTGGTTGATTTTATTCAAGTGGATATTATTCGCTCCATTCAATTTCCCGTATTTAATGTAGCGGACATCGGCGTCACGGTGGGGGTATTTTTTCTAGCCGTTTTATTATTGCGAACACCGGACGAACAAGGAGAAAAACGATGACGGTGACGATCGGCAACGATTGGGATGAAATTTTGTCGGGGGAGTGGGAGAAGCCCTATTATCAAACGCTGCGCCGACTGTTAGTAGAGGAGTATCGTACACACACCATCTACCCGCCTGCCAATGAAATTTTTCATGCGTTACAACTTGTACCCTTTTCTGATTGTCGCGTGGTCATTTTGGGGCAGGACCCGTATCATGAGCCGCGACAGGCAAATGGTCTGGCGTTTTCCGTACAAAAAAGCGTACCCGTTCCCCCTTCCCTGCGCAATATCTATGCAGAACTGGAACAGGATTTGGGCATACCACAGCCGCAACACGGTGACTTAACAGCCTGGGCGGAGCGAGGTGTCTTGCTTTTAAACGCCACCCTTACTGTGCGTGCGCATCAGGCAAATTCGCATGAAGCGATTGGCTGGCGGGTGCTTACCGATCGCATCGTGTCGCTTTTGGGACAGAGGGAAAAACCATTGGCTTTTGTACTATGGGGTAAGTTTGCCCAATCGAAACGGTCACTGATTCAAAATCCGGAGGACTTGGTTTTGATGGCGCCGCATCCGTCGCCGCTATCCGCACATCGCGGCTTTTTCGGTTCTCGTCCGTTTTCCAAGATCAATCGTTTTTTTGAAGAACGCGGTGAGGAAGGCATCGATTGGCATTTGCCTGACTTTCCGGGGGAGAATCAGCGTGTGTGAACATAAGCAATTTCTCATACAAAGTAGCGATGAAATCGTCGGTATGCGTATAGACGCCGGGGCAGCGGAACTATTGGAGGATTACTCCCGTTCGCAGTTGGAAAAAGCTATTTCGGCGGGCGCTCTGCTTTTAAACGGAAAAACAGTGAAGGCACGTACGAAGTTAAAAGGCGGGGACAGCCTTTCTTTGGACGCCACTTTTTTTCGGCAAACACCGATTTTACCGGAACCGATACCACTTACCATTCTTTATGAAGATGATGATATGTTCGTGGTTAATAAGCCGGCAGGAATGATCACACATCCGACTGATACCGTGAGAACGGGCACATTGGTGAACGCTCTATTGGCATCCGGTAGGCCTCTTGCAACACTCTTAGGAGCGGATCGACCCGGCATCGTACATCGCTTGGACGCTCAGACTTCGGGTGCATTACTGATTGCAAAAAACGATGTAACCGCCGAAGCCTTAAAGCATATGTTTCAGCAACATCTGGTTAAAAAACGCTATTTAGCAATTGTTGAAGGCAGCTGGCAGACAGAGGGGACGGTGGTCGATAAAGCGCTCGGCCGAAATCCGAAGCATCCGGAAAAACAGGCGGTGCGCTCGTACGGAAGAAACGCTCTGAGTCGATTCATTACCCTTGAGGCACAGACGGAGGCGAGCTTTATGGCTGTCGACATAGCGACGGGGCGAACGCATCAGATTCGCGTCCATGCGGCTTATTGCTCCCATCCTGTGGTTGGAGACACCGTATACGGTTTTCGCCGACAACGCCATGCGTTTGCACATCATTTATTACATGCGCGCAGGCTTTCCTGGCAGCATCCGCATACGGGACAAGAGATCACGGTCGTAGCACCCTTGGATGATGAATTTTTACGGGCCTTGTCGCTTTACGGTTTTCATGTGCCATTATCGGATGATAAGGATATAGCGCCTTTTTAAGACGGTTATGGAACACATTTACACTTTTTGAATCAAATGGGAACGCGTGGAAACACGCGTTCTTTTTATTGGAATTCGCTGAGATTGCTTCTCCTTTACACTAAAGAAAAGGAGGAAACTATGCTCGCAAAAACAACATCTTGTCATTTTGAAGGACTGGCTACAGAACCGGTAACCGTAGAAACGCAAATTTTAGGCGGCTTCTCTCAATTCTATATCGTGGGGCTTGCCGGCACTTCAATTCAAGAGGCCAGGGAGCGCATCCGTTCGGCCATCGTATCCATGGGGATACGCTTACCGCCGGGACGCATCGTGGTCAATCTGTATCCGGGGGATGTGCCAAAGGGCGGCACCCAATGGGACTTGCCCATTGCGGTCACCTTATTAGCGGCGATGGGTGCCTTGGAACCATCATTACTCGAAACAGTGGCTTTTTTAGGCGAATTGTCATTGGATGGGCACTGCCGTCCTGTACCCGGAGCATTTGCCATGGTATTGACACTCCAAAAAGCCGGTATTACAACTGTTTATCTACCATTGGAGAATCTCAAGGAATGCATGGAAATCGGAGGGATGCAATTTATTCCGGTGACTTCATTGCAAGAAGCCGTTGCTAAGTGTCGGGGACAAATCGATTGCGGTGCGATCATCGGACGACATTGCGACAAAAAACCGGAAGAGTGGCGCAACGACTTGCCTGATTTTCGTGACTTGAAGGGACAGGAACCGCTGAAACGTCTATTGGAAGTTGCCATAGCCGGCAGACATTCTCTTTTATTGATCGGGCCTCCTGGTGTGGGGAAGAGTATGGCCATTTCTCGTGTGCCGAGTATCTTACCGTGGCTTACCCCGGAGGAGGAAGTTGAAGTACTACGCGTGCACTCCGCTTGCGGTCTATCTGTCCACGCACACCCGATGCCGCCATTTCGAACGCCACACCATACGATTACGCCTGCTGCCTTACTGGGAGGCGGCAATCCGCCGATTCCGGGAGAGATTTCGCTTGCACATCATGGGATTTTATTTTTAGATGAGATGCCTCAATTTTCCATAAAGGCACTGAATGGTTTACGCACCCCGCTGGAACAACACCATATAACCATTTCTAGGGCACGACGCCGGGTGGAAGCGCCGACGGACTTCCAACTGCTTGCCACAGCCAACCCCTGCTTATGCGGATATCTTGGCGATCCCGACCATACCTGCAACTGCTCACTGTCCGCCATTAAACGCTATCGCGCACGCCTGTCGGGACCACTACTTGATCGCATGGATATGGTATTTACCATAAGTACGCGAATGACGTCACAGGAGGATGTCACGGTTATATCGAAAAGCGGCGCTGACAGTGCGTCGATGCGCGAACATATTGTCATGGCGCGCAAACGGCAGATAGAGCGCTATCGGCCCTTCGACTTTTCGGTCAATGCTCGTTTTCCTGACACCTTGCCGGCAGCATTACTACAGTTATCCGATAAAGCGGAGCAATTGCTGCGCCAGCTTTCCGAACACTATGCGCTTTCATATCGCGCACAGAAGCGCCTGCTATGCGTAGCACGCACGATTGCTGATTTGGACGAATGCGATTTTATTACCTCGAGTGCCGTCGCAGAGGCGTTTCAATATCGGCGTGCCGCGGAGGAATGGCGCCGAAGTAGTGTTTTTTAGAAGAGTGTATTATCATTCGTCAGAAATGGAATTACATTCATAAAAACGGAGGAAAAATTGTATCACTTCGGGCGTACTGCTATAATAAATACGATAAAACCTTGAGGAGGACATATGTTATCTGCGAATGATTTAAGAAAAGGAACGACTTTTGTCTACGAGAACGACGTGTATGAAATTATAGACTTTCAGCATGTTAAGCCCGGAAAAGGTGCTGCCTTCGTGCGCGCTAAAATTCGCTCGGTCATGGGCGGCGGTTCAAAGGACGTTACCTTTAACCCGAATGATAAATTCGAGGAAGCCCGCATTGAAACAAAGGAAATGCAATATCTGTATTCGGATGGCGCTTTATATTACTTCATGGATCCGGAAAGCTACGAACAGTTTGCACTGGAAGGTGATGTGGCGGCGGACGCCATGAAATTCATTCGTGAGAGTGATTTGGCCATCATGAAGTTCTACAAGGGAAATGCGTTCAGCGTATCGCCGCAGAACTTTGTTGAATTGGAAGTCACGCAGACGGAACCCGGCGTACGTGGCGATACCGCTTCCAACACCACAAAACCGGCTACGGTGGAAACCGGCGCAACGATCAACGTGCCGCTGTTTGTCAACATCGGCGACAAGATTAAGATCGATACTCGTACAGGCGACTATCTGTCCCGCGTGTGATATGAGACGTCAAGAACAACGGGAATGGCTCGTTCGACTGGTCTACGAGCAAGATATGAATGCGGCGGATCCATTTTCGGCACAGCAACTGCTTCGTGCCCACGGGTTGCCGGAGGAAAATGCCTATTTGGCAGATTCTTTGCGTCTTTTACACGCCCATCAATACGAGATTGATCGGATTATGGAGGACTATTTGCGTGATTGGACGGCACAGCGTTTGCATGCGATTGATAGGGCCATTTTGCGCGTAGCCATCAATGAAATTCTTTTTACCGATTTCGCTCCGACGGTGGTTACCATTCATGAATGCGTGGGAATAGCTAAACGCTATTCCGATGAGCAAACCTACAAGTTTATCAACGGTGTTCTGTCATCGTTGGTGAAAGATTTGCAGTCGGGCACCTTGACGAAGGAATTCGGCATTCAGGTGGATGTTGCTAAGATTCCGAATCCGGAGGATATGCCCTCCGATAATTACGATGAAACCCATTAAAGTTTCGGAACTTGTACTCTACTTGGATCGCATCGTCCGTGATGATCCGATCTTGAAGCGACTGCGCGTAGAAGGGGAGATTGTGAATCTCTCTCGCGGACGCCATATCTTTTTTGACTTAAAAGACGACGGTGCACTCGTGCACTGTGTGGATTTTAACGGCGTTTTACCGGCGACGGCCAAAGAAGGAGATTGCATTCTCCTGACGGCTGCCGCCATGGTCTATAAAGAACAAGGAAAGTTTGAACTGCGCGCACTATCGGTGGAGGAACAGGGGCAGGGCAAATTGCTTGTTGCTCTGGATCAGCTACGCCGAAAATTAGCGGCGGAAGGTCTCTTTTCACCGGCGCGTAAGCGTTCTTTACCGCGCTTTCCTCGACGAATCGGTTTAATCACCTCGGCAGAAGGTGCGGTTTTGCATGATTTTGCCAATGAAGTGCATCGACGCTATCCTTTAGCGCGCATTCTGTTTTCTCCTGCCTCCGTGCAAGGTACGGCGGCGCCGGAAGCCATGTGTGAAGCGTTTCAACAATTGGCTTTATGGCATAAAAGTTCTCCCTTGGATGTCGTCGTGCTGGCACGTGGTGGCGGCTCCGGCGAGGACTTGAGTGCGTTTAATGATGAGCATCTGGTGCGTTGTATTGCGGCGTGTCCTGTGCCCGTCATCGCCGCGATCGGCCATCAAGTGGATACCACGCTTAGCGATCTGGCAGCGGACCGAAGGGCTTCTACGCCCACGGAAGCGGCTATTCTGGCCACTCCGGACGGCAATGATCTCTTACGAGCCTTGGATACGCGACAAAAGCATTTATCGTTACGTATGCAGCAGGTGTTTGATCGAAAAGGACGGCAATTGGAGCAGGTGATGCGAGCGGTCGAAAAGCGATCGCCCTCTCAGCGTTTGCGTCAACAAGCGGAAAGCCTGCAAAAACATATGCTTGTCATCGATGAAAGATTACGCCAGTCCATGCGTAAACGTCGCCATGCGATTGATGAAAGAGTGCGTCGGGCGGCAGCAGTGCGTGAAAAACGGCTTGCCGAGACCTCTTGGACCGTTAAGGATCTCAACGGACGACCGGTACTCGCCGGCGCCTTACGCTTGGAGGATTCCTACTATTTGCGTTCGGGAGCGTATCAGTATCGCATCATTGTTAAGGAGAAGGAGAAGAAGGATGTCCTTTGAAGGGAGTTTTGAAGAAGGCTTGTTACGCCTGGATGAATTGACCAAAGCATTGGATCGCGATGATTTAACCCTGGATGAATCCACCGCTTTGTATCGCGAAGCACGGGAATTGGGCGAACAGCTGCATCAAAAACTGGATAAGGCGGAATTGGAAATACAGGATTTGGAAGGAAACGATGTTTCGGTCATTCTGGATTCGGAGGTTTCCGATCATGCGGATTGAGGATTGGCTGCAAGAAGTCTTTCTTCCACGCTTAAGGGACCGTCTGGAAGCAATCCGGGCGCTGGATAGCATGTTCTACGCAACGGATGGCGGAAAGCGCCTGCGCCCGCAGATGGTATTTGCTGCAGCAAGTGCCATTCAAGAACCGACTTCGCACCTGCCCTGGTTTTCAGCATTGACGGATGCCGCGTGTGCTTTGGAAATGATCCATGCGCATTCTCTTATTCATGATGATATGCCTTGTATGGACAATGATCGCTATCGACGCGGCAAGCTGACCGTTCACGCTGCCTATGGGGAGGCAGAGGCACTTTTGAGCGGAGATGCGCTCTTAAATGGTGCCTATATCGTCCTTTTTAACGCAATGGACGAAGCTGATGCGAGCCTTAGCCAACGCATCAGTCGTGCCGGAACCTTGCTTAGTCGTCATGTAGGTTTGGAAGGGATGTTGGGAGGTCAGGTGCTGGATATGCATCCAATTTCCCACGACCGGCAAGCGATTCAAGCGATGGTGGAGAAAAAAACGTCGGCATTGTTTTCAGCGGCTTGCGGCATGGGTTGCATTCTTGCCGGCGGCAATGAAAGACATGTGAATGATGCCGTTCGTTTCGGGAATCTCTTCGGCTTACTTTTTCAACTTAAAGATGATGAAGACGACCGACAACAGGATGAGAAGGAAGGAAAATACACATATTGGCAGGCCCTGCGTGAAGAACAAAACGACATGCGCACAGTGCTCTTTGATCTTGCTGCACAGAGGGCCAAGGCATTGCCTCATGGAGAACGACTTCTAACGTTATTACAAGGGGTTTCGACAGAGAATTGATTGGCGTAGGAAAGGTAAAGAACGATGAAAAAATATAATCGACAACGTCTGATCCTGGATCTCATTGAACAGCAGGAGGTACAGACGCAGGAGGGGCTTGCTGATCTGTTGCGCGAACAGGGCGTACATGCTACCCAAGCAACCATTTCAAGAGATATTAAAGAATTGCGCATTTCAAAAGTGCAAACCGTAAAGGGGAGCTACAAGTATACCGTCTTGGACTCTGTGCATGATTCGTTAAATGAACGACTGCACAAGATTTTGCGTTCTGCCATTTTAAGCGTCTATCACAACGGTAATATGGTCATTATTGAGACTGTCATCTACTGCGCACCGGTGGTTTCCATGACCATTACGAACGCGAAACTGAACAATGTTGCCGGTATCGTTGCCGGTGTTGACACACTCTTTATTGCCCCGACCGATGTTAGCTTGCTAGATGTGCTGGTAAAAGATATTGAGGAGTTCATTCAATAATGCTTGTCGAACTGCGGATTCAACATTTTGCTTTGCTGGAAAAAATCGAACTTTCCTTTTATCCCGGCGAATCCGTAGTCACCGGGGAAACCGGCTCGGGTAAAAGCCTTTTTGTTGATGCGTTAGATTTTTTGCGCGGCGCGCGCTCGGAGCGCCGCATTCTGCATGAAGCGCGGCCGGCTATCGTGGAAGCTGTTTTTATACCGGCACCGGAAGAAATTTGTGAAGGTTCTCCCTTGCGCGAATGCTTAGAGGCATTGGACATTCCCTATGAAGATGGCAATATTATCGTACGACGTGAATTTTCCGCAAAAGGATCTAAACAGAGGCTGAACGATATTTCGGTCACGTTGCAATCGCTGCGCACGGTGATGGCCCTTTTATTGGACATTCATGCGCAAAATGCACAGAATCTCTTGAAAAGTCCTTCCACCTATTTACCGCTCTTAGACGCCTATGTTGGCAAAGACGCAATCCCCCTGAAGGATTGCTTGAAAAAAGATCTTGCTTCCCGCGAAAAAGTTGCGGCAAAGCTTCAAGCTTTAGCACTTTCTCCGGAAGAAGTGTTGCGAGAAACGGATCTCTTACATTATCAAATCCAAGAGATCGAGGATGCGCATCTGGAGGATTTGAACGAAGAAGCTCTCGAACAGGAATATAAATCCCTGGTATCGGCAACGGAACGGATGCGCATGGCCGCTCGTCTTTCAGAAGCGCTGGAAGGTGATCGAGGCTTACGCGACGGCTTATTGCGTTGCGCACAGGCTTTTGATGAATTGGCGGGAAACGACGCATCGGCATCGGACATGCGTGATATGATGTGGCAGATTGAAGCGGAAACGGATACGCTTCGCTCGGATCTGTCTCGTTATCGCAACGGTATCGTCATTGATCCGATGCGCATTCAGGAGATTGATACGATCTTTCAGATGCTTCAGAATTTGCGACGGAAATACGGGCAAAATTTCAGCGAAATTCTTGCATTTCGCGACACAGCTGAAAAGCGCCTTGCCTTGTTGCAAGGGATTGAAGCGGAACGCGAAAAACTGCGGCAGGAAGATAGATCGTTAGAAGTTTCTTTAGAGAAAAACGCAGCAGCGCTACATGATTTGCGTAGAAACGCGGCACATAAATTGGAAGATCGGGTAAAGAGTGAAATGCTGGAGATGGCGATTAAATCCATGTCTTTTTCCATCCCCTTTACCAAAACCGAGTCCATCGGACGCAACGGATACGATCGCATTGATTTTCGCATTTCCACAAACCCCGGTGAGCCGATGCAATCGCTCTCGGAGGTTGCCAGCGGGGGAGAAATGTCCCGCTTTATGTTGGCTATGAAGATCATTGCTTCGGAAATATCCGCTATGCCGACGCTCATTTTCGATGAGATTGATACGGGTATCAGCGGACGTACCGCGCAAGTTGTGGCTGAAAAAATTTCAAGATTGACGGAGCATCACCAAGTGATCGTTATTACCCATCTGCCGCAGATTGCGGCGTTGGCGGACACACACTATGAAGTTGTAAAAGAAACGCATGGCGCCTCTACCATCACCGTCATGCATGAACTGGATGAAGCAGGAAGAGCCGCCGAGCAGGCACGTCTGATTGGCGGTGTACATATTACTGAAACAACGCGCTCCAGCGCTGAGGAAATGATCGAACAAGCCAAACGATGGAGAATGCAACGAAAGGGCAGGTCATGACCGACGAGAATCAAAATATTGAACGCATTATAAAATCCGAAGAAATTTATGATGGGCGGATTGTGCATTTGCGTGTAGACACTGTGGAATTGCCGAATATGGTCTATGCAAAACGCGAGATTGTGGGCCATCAGCGCGGTGTCGGCATTTTAGCCATGAAGGACCCCAATACCATGATTATGGTGCGACAATATCGCATTGCGGTAAAGGAAAGTCTCCTGGAGATTCCGGCAGGATTGGTAGAGCCGGGCGAATCACCGCAGGAAGCCGCACAGCGGGAATTGCAGGAAGAGATCGGCTTTAAGGCACAGAACATGGAATATCTGTTAGATGCCTATGCCTCTCCCGGCTTTACGAATGAAAAACTGAGTTTATTTCTGGCAACAAACCTTGAGCCGTCCAAATTGGAGGAGGACTCGACGGAATTTATAACGGTAGAAGAACATAAGGTGGATGCGCTGTACCGCATGGTCTTGAATTTTGAGATCGCGGATGCCAAAACCATCATCGCCATTCTCTATGCAAAAATGCATCAAAACGATGCACAGTAAGGAGAAGAGACAGAACGGATAGGGCATGTTTTCGGAAAACTTTTCATTGATGACGACGATTACCTCCGTCATAGCGATTCTTTTTACAATCATTTCGCATGAATTTGCGCATGGGCTGGTTGCCTTGTGGAATGGTGACCCCACCGCACGGGACGCCGGACGACTTACGTTTAATCCGTTGCCGCACATTGACCCGATCGGCCTTTTATGTCTTTTGGTTTTTCGCTTCGGCTGGGCAAAGCCCGTCCCGATCAATTCCGACAATTTTCACAATGAACGACTCGGTATGCTCTCGACGTCTTTGGCCGGGGTTACGGTGAATTTTTTAAGCGCTCTCCTTGCAGCGCTCTTGTTACCGCATGTCTCGCAGCCGTTTTTTCAGGCTCTGCTTGTACAGATCATGACGTATGGTGTATTTTTCTGTGTTTTTAATCTGATGCCGATTCCTCCTTTAGATGGTTCTAAAGTCATTCTTGCCTTTTTTCCTGAAAACGTCCGCTGGCAGGTGTATCGCTATGAGCGCTATACGCAGTGGCTGTTGCCTATTTTAGTGTTTAGCGGTATTTTCGGTAAAATTGCACAGCCGATCACGGAAGGAATACTCAGCGGTATGCTGGATTTTTCTTTTCATCTGCTTTAAGAAATGATGGTTTGAAACGGCTTGACGAACGACAGAAACAGAAACGAGGGATCCGTTGATCCAAGTGGACTTAGCGCCCTTTTCGGGGCCGATGGATTTATTGCTCGCCTTGTTGCGACAAGCAAAAATTGATATTTACGATATTGAAATCTCTCAAATCACGGAACAATTTCTGGCAGTGATGCAGCAGAATAGCATTCCGCCGGATGATTTGAGCGATTTTATTCGTATGGCCTCGATTCTCGTGCAGATGAAGGTTCGCATGCTGTTAAAGGATCAGGATGACGAAGATGACGGCATGACACGCGAGGAAATGATTGCTCGTCTGCTGGAATATCGTACGTATAAAGAATTGGCGGCACGCTTACAGCTCTTGGAGGAGGAAGGCGCACTCTATTATGTAAAAATGGGTGAAGATCCGGATCGCTTTCGTGCCAAGCCAAAAGAAATATTGGAAGGAACGCCGCAGGATCTGCTTCGCGCGTTACATGAATGGCAGGAGAGACGTGATGTTACTCGACCACAGTTTTCACCGCAATCCGTCATGGTGCGTGAAGAATATGGAGAGGATGTGGTGGCACGTCGGATTCGTCGAAAGCTTGCGAAGGGCGAACGTTTCACCTTTCTCGACCTGTTTGATCCCAGAGATTACAAGAAAAGCAACGTCATCGTTACTTTTTTATTGATGCTGGAACTGACGCGTCGCCATGCGCTGGAATTGCAGCAAGATCCGGAAAGCCAACAAATTTCCATAAAGATGCGCAATCGCAAAGCATTTGAAAACGTGTTGGAATGGATAGACCCGCAGGAAACGGAGAATGAGCATGCAGAATGATCGAGAATTGAAATCTTTAATCGAAGGACTGCTCTACGTTTGGGGCGATCCGTTGCCTGTAAAAGATTTGGCAGAGGTGTTGGAAATTCCCATCAAAACCAGCCGCGATTTACTGGAGCAGATGAAAGAGGAGATGGAGCATGAGCGCCGCGGTCTGGTGCTTCACACGGTGGGCGATGCCGTACAACTGACAACACGTAAGGAACATGCACCTTATTTTGAAAAACTCTTCGGGGAAGCTAGGAGCAAGCGCCTGTCCAATTCTGCATTAGAAACCTTGGCCATCATTGCCTATAAACAACCGGTGACGCGCATAGAAGTGGACGCCATCCGCGGTGTGCGCAGTTCCAGTGCCTTGGATACGTTGCTGGAGCGCGGCCTCATCGAAGAAGCCGGTCGTCTGGAACAAATCGGTCGTCCGATTTTGTATCGAACGACACGTGAGTTTTTACGCGCCTTCACCTTGTCCTCCCTAGAGGATTTACCGTCCCGGGAAGAAGTGGAAGCACTATGGGAGAAAAGCGATGCGGATTAATCGCTTTCTGGCACGGGCCGGTATAGCGTCGCGTCGTAAATCAGAATCCATCCTTTTAGAAGGACGTGTGACGATAAACGGTTTGCGCGTGGACCATTTGGCAACGGAGGTATCTCCGCAAGATATCGTCTGTGTGGATGGAAAGCATATCGCCTGGCCGCAAGAGCGGCTGTTACTTGCGTATCATAAACCGGTGGGGCTGTTGTGCAGTCATAACGATCCGCACGCGTCACGCCTGATCTATGATGATTTGCCGAAGGATCTGGGGTTGTTCAGCATCGGTCGACTGGATCGGGATTCGGAAGGCTTGCTTTTGATCACCAATGACGGAATTTTAGCGCAGTCGGTAGCGCATCCGTCGATGGAGACGGAAAAGGAATATGTCGTGGTATTAAATCGCCCCTTTGTTGAAAGGGATCGAGAAACCCTTCTGCGCGGCGTATCGATAGAGGGTAGTCTCTGGCGCATGGATGCCGTTAAACCGTATACTTCCGATGCGGGACTGGACGAAATTTTACCGCAATGGCCGCCGAAAATTCTCCCTACGCGCATTGTCCGCGTTTTTTTACACGAAGGGCATAAACGGGAGATTCGTCGCCTGTTTGCCGCATTGCATTATCGCGTATTGCGTCTGGTTCGTGTTCGCGTGGCGGAAATCCAATTGTATGGCATATTACCGGGCGACTATCGAGTGCTGGAAGGGAGTCTGTAATGCAAAAAATCTGGGATATCTTTGTGATTGGCATGGGCGCTTCCGGTTGTATGGCCGGTATTGCGGCAGCGTTACAAGGAGCCTCGGTAGCCCTTATCGACGGCAATGAAAAGGTCGGTAAAAAGATCTATATTACCGGCAAGGGGCGCTGTAATGTGACCAATGCAACGCCATTACCCGAATTCATGGACGGCTTGGCACACAATTCTCGCTTTTTATATTCCGCGCTCTATCACTTTACAAATCAGGATTTGATGGATTTTTTTGCGCAACACGGACAAAACGTCAAGATTGAAAGGGGAGAACGGGTATTTCCGACATCGGATCATTCCAATGATATCAATCGCGTGCTGGAAAAAGTTTTGCGCGAAAACGGAGCAACACTTTATTTTCATCATCTTGCGGAAAAGATAGCCTATGATGCAGAGCATGCTCTTTTTACGGTTTCCGTGCTCGGCCGGGAAACAATGCAGGCGCGTCGGCTGATTTTAGCTTGCGGCGGCCAATCGTATCCGTCCACGGGTTCCACCGGTGACGGTTACCGCTTTGCGGCGGGTTTTGGACATTCGATTCAAGAACCCCATCCATCGCTTGTGCCGATCACCTTATCTGACCCTTACATTGCTACTTGGGAGGGGATTTCGCTGAAAAATATTGCTCTGAAGGCCCGTTTAGGAAAACGAAAAAAGCCGCTTTCTTGCTTTGGTGAGATGCTCTTTACGAGGGAAGGGATTTCCGGTCCTGTTGTACTGACGCTTTCAGCGTTATTAGCTGGAAAGAAAAATGAAGAGATAACTCTCTCTTTGGATTGGAAACCGGCTTTAGACGCAGAAACCTTGCGTAAACGGCTGTTGCGGGAGCGGGAGAAGGCGCCGAATCGTGCTCTTTCCACACTGTTTCAATCCTTTTTACCGAAGCGGTGTTGCGATGTGTTTCTTGAAAAAGGCGGATGGGATGCTGCCGAGCCGTTTCATAGCTGGACCAGGGAGGAGGAAGAACGCTTTATTGCACTCTTGAAGGATTTTCCTCTGACTTTCTCGGGCTTCGGTACTTTCAAGCAAGCCGTGATAACGCGCGGCGGCGTCACAGTAAAGGAGATCGATCCTTCTACGATGGAATCGCGTAAACAGAAGGGCTTATATATTGCCGGTGAAATGGCGGATGTGGACGGTTTTACCGGAGGCTATAATTTACAGATTGCATTTTCAATGGGACATCTGGCCGGCGATAGCGCGGCAGCTTCGTTAAAGGGGAAATAGAAGGAAACTCTCATGGGGAGGAAAAAACTATGACAAGAACTATGGCCATTGACGGACCGTCGGGATCGGGCAAAAGCTCGGTTGCCGATCGATTAGCCCAAGCGTTAAATATGGCTCATTTGGATACGGGCTCTATGTATCGAGCCATTACCTTAGACCTGTTGGAACAGGACATTCCTGTTGAGGATGCGGAGGCGATACGCAGGAGATTGGATGCAGTGAATCTCACCATGGAACCGGGAAGGGTACTTTTGAACGGCCGCGACGTCACAAAGCGCGTGCGCGAGGATGATGTGACGCAAAAGGTTTCCGTCGTTTCCGGCTATGACTTTGTACGCCGCAAGCTGGTGGCGATGCAGCAGGATATTGCCAAAAAACAGGACGTGATTTTGGACGGCCGCGATATCGGCACTGTCGTTTTGCCTCATGCGGACTTAAAGATCTTTTTGACAGCTGCGCCGGAGGAGCGGGCGCGCCGTCGTCTGTACGATAAAAAGTCCACGTCTACCATGGATTTTGAGCAAGTCCTCGCAGATATTCGTCGCCGTGATGCGTATGATTCTACACGCGCCGTGTCTCCTCTTGTGCAGGCGGACGACGCGATCCGCATTGATTCGACGGATCTTGAAGTGGAAGATGTGGTAGAATGCATCATTAAGGAATGGCATCATGTTTTTGAAATGCATTAAGGTCTTAGCAAAAGGGCTGATGCATCTTTTGTTTCGCTTTGAGATGGATGATGCACTGGTCGATAAAAAGGGCCCTTTTATTATCTGTGCGAATCATCGTTCCAATTGGGATGCCTTCGCCATGTTTTTAGCATCGCCTATGGACACGTATATTGTTGGTAAAAAAGAATTGTCGGATATTCCTATCATTGGAGCGTTTTTGCGCGCCATTCAAATGATTCCTGTAGATCGGGAGGGCAATGATATTGCTGCTTTACGAACCATGCGTAAAGTCCTGAAGGAAGGACACGTGCTCGGTATTTTTCCGGAAGGGCATCGCTATGACACACGGGATCTTTCCCATATGAAAGATGGCGTTGCCTATTTGGTACAGAAAGCCAAAGTGCCGGTGTATTGTCTTTATCTGGAATCAGACTATCACTTTCGCAGCACCTTCCGTGTGACTTTGCGTGACGCACTGCCTTCTGAGACGTTCGTACCGTACGATAGCCGGGCCGGACGTAAGGATATTATGCGTCTGATTTATAACTCCATCTATGCCTTAAATAGCGGAGAGGAGATGCGTCATGATGATTCGCGTTGCTGATCATGCCGGCTTTTGCTTCGGTGTGCGTGAAATTGATCGTAAGACGGAAGAAGCTCTGCAGCATGCTGAAGGAAAAATCGTATACTCTTACGGCCCTCTGGTACACAATCCGCAATATGTAAAGCGGCGTGAGTCGCAAGGGGTGCATATTTTGCACAGCATAGAAGAAGCTTCAAGAGTAGATGCGAATGCCATTTTAATTTTACGTGCGCACGGCGTCACAAAAGAGGAGCGCGAAGTCCTTAAAAAGACCAAAGCTACCATCATCGATGGCACTTGCCCGGTACTGCAGGGCATCTATCGTTTATTAGAAAAGAAAGAAAAAGAAGGGTATCGTTGCGTGATCATCGGCGACCCTAACCATCCGGAAGTACGCGCCATGCGCAGCTATTTACAGCCGGATGCGCTTATCATTGACTCGGAAGAAGAAGCCGGTCGCGTGATTTCCGATAAACCACTTTTTGTGGTTTCGCAAACCACGAATCGAGAGGAATTTTTCGAACGCATCGTGGCAGCCTTTCCAAAGGATATTTCGGTCACGGCACAAAAAACGATCTGCCATGCCACGCGGGAGAGACAGGAAGCCACCGCTATATTAGCAGCAGAATCGGATCTTATGATTGTGATTGGAGGTCATAACTCGTCAAATACGCAAAAATTAAGGCAAGTTGCCGAAAGTAAGACAAAAAATGTAGCACAAATTGAAGTTTTCAAGGATTTAGCTTTACAAAACTACCCTATATTGAATAGAATAGGCATAACCGCCGGTGCGAGCACACCGGATTGGATTATTGAGGAGGTCGTCAGAGGGATGGAGAATTTTACGAAAGAAGATTTCATGGAACAAATCGAAGACAGTATGGTGAAGATTTATCCTCGCGATATTGTCAAGGGCACTGTGATCAGCGTTAAGGATGATGAGGTATATGTCGATATTCGTTATCGCGCAGACGGAATCATCAAGAGTGACGAGATGACAGATGAACAGCGTGCCAACACGCACGAGCACTTCCATGAAGGAGACGAGATCGATGTCTACGTGATTAAGTTGGATGACGGGGAAGGCAATGTTGTCCTGTCCACACAACGCGTAGAAGGTCTGAAGAACTGGACGAAGCTCATGGAAAAATACGAAGCCGGCGAAACGGTGGAAGCTATGATCACCGGAGAGAATCGCGGCGGCCTTGTGGCCAATGTGATGGGCATCAATGGATTTATTCCGGCCTCACAGATTGCTACGTATTTTGTGAAGAACTTCAAGCAGTATATCGGTCAGACACTGGAATGCAAATTCCTGTCGGTTGATGAAAGAAAACGTCGCGTGGTGCTTTCCGCTCGTGCCGTTTTGGAAGAACAACTGGATAGCGTTTGGGATAAGATTGTCGTCGGTGAGACGATTAAAGGTAAAGTCGTTCGCATGACTGATTTCGGCGCATTTGTCGATTTGGGCGGTGTGGACGGATTGATTCATGTTTCGGATATTTCTTGGCAGCGCATCGAAAAGCCGTCGGATATCTTGGAGATTGGTCAGGAAGTTGAACCGATCGTGCTCAAAGCCAATCGCGAGCGCAATCGTATTTCCTTGGGCCTGAAGCAGTTAATGCCGAAGCCGTTTGAAGTCTTCAAGGAAAAAAATAAACCGGGCGATGTTGTCAAAGGTACCGTCGTGAATCTCTTGGATTTCGGCGCTTTTGTCCGTCTGGATGAAGGTGTTGAAGGCCTCATTCATGTATCGCAAATTGCTCATCATCATGTAGAAAAACCTTCTGACGAATTCAATATCGGCCAGGAACTGGAAGTAAAAATCCTGGAAATTGACGAAGAGCGTCAGCGCATCGCATTGTCGACGCGCGCGCTGGAAGAGCCGCCGGTAGCGGAAAAACAGGAAGGTGCTGAGGAAGCCGAAGGTGAAGCAGCACCGCGTCACATTGACACTTCTAAGTTTGAACGTCACGAACAGCCGAAGGCAAAACAGCCGAAGCAACAGCGTGAACGCCGCAAACCGCAGACCACGTTGGATTTTGAACACGGCGATGATATCGGCACCAACTTGGGTGATCTGATTGCCGCGCAGATGAATTTGTTGGGCGATACGCCTGAGGAGGCACCGGCCGAAGAACCTGCTGAGGAACAAGCTCCTGCACAGGAAAACGAAACGGTCGACAACACGGCAGAACAAGCTGCTGATGATGCCAATACTGCGGAATAACCGGAAGCCTAAGCATCTGAAGAGTAAAAAGAGGCCTTTCATCGAAAGGCCTCTTTTTTATTGCACTCTTTGATACAATAGCTTGAGGCAAAGGAGAATTATGAAGTATAAAATTATTACACACGGCTGCCAGATGAATGAGCACGACTCCGAACGGATGGCGTACTTATTAGAGACCATGGGCTATACGCCCACGTCGGAATCAGCAGAAGCCGACATCATTCTTATGAATACATGCTTGGTACGTGAAAATGCAGAGCTCAAAGTGTTTGGCCAGGTGGGCGCGTTAAAAAAATGGAAGGAAGCACGTCCGGGACGCATTTTAGCGCTTTGCGGTTGTATGATGCAGACCGGTGTGGCCAAGGATACCATCTTGCGCTCCTATCCGCAGGTGAATCTCATTTTCGGTACTCAGAATATCGGACGTTTGCCGCAACTGGTGGAGGAAGTGCATCGAACAGGTGAACGTGTCGTGGACATCACGAAATTTGAGGATGAAGCGCCTTTTTATGAAAGAACCGATTCCTCATTTGCTTATGTCAATATCATGACCGGTTGCAATAATTTCTGTTCCTATTGCATTGTTCCTTATGCGCGCGGCAGGGAAGAGAGCCGTCCCGCTGAGAAGGTGCTCGCGGAAGTGCATGCCCTTGCAGGACGTGGCTATCGTGAAGTCATGCTCTTGGGGCAAAATGTAAACTCCTATGCGGATGGTACGCTGGATTTTCCGGAACTGCTCGATCAAGTAGCGGATGTGCCCGGCATTGAACGTTTGCGTTTCATGTCCTCGCATCCGAAAGATCTGTCGGATCGCTTAATTCAGGTGATGGCGGCACACGAAAATATTGAACGTCATTTTCATTTACCCTTGCAGTCCGGCTCGGATAAAGTGTTGCGCGAAATGAATCGTCACTATACGCGCGATCACTATCTGGATTTAGTCGATCATTTACGAAAGGCCATGCCCGATATCGGCCTTTCCACCGATATCATTGTCGGTTTTCCCGGCGAGACGGAGGAGGATCATGCACAAACCTTAGATCTGTGCCGACGTGTGGAGTTTAATACCGCCTTTACCTTCATTTATTCTCCACGCCCCGGAACGCGTGCAGCCAAGCGTGACGATCAAATTGATGAAAAAACCAAAAGCCGTCGTTTTCAGGAATTGCTAGATGTGCTGTATCCGATCTTTCTGAAGAAAAATCGGGAGTCCATTGGCAGCATCGTTGATGTTCTTTTTGATTCCGTGAGTAAAAACGATGCAACAAAGCTCTCCGGACGCGATTCGCAGGGCCGTCTGCTGCATGTGCCGGGCGATGCGTCCTATATTGGAAAAATGGAAAAAGTGCGGATTACCGACGCCAACTCTTTTGCGTTGTTCGGTGAACGCGTGAAGGAAGTTTGACGGAAAAGAGGAGCCATGGTTTGGGATGCCATTAATCGAGAACAGCTCTCACCAATGATGCGCCACTATGTGAGTATCAAAGAGCAACATCCGGATTGCCTGATTCTTTATCGCTTGGGCGATTTCTATGAAATGTTCTTCGAAGACGCCGAGTTGGGGTCGCGGATACTGGAGTTGACGCTGACGGGGCGTGATTGCGGTTTGCCGGAACGTTGCCCGATGGCGGGCGTTCCGCACCATGTCATCGAATCCTATGCGGCTAAACTCGTCAATGCCGGCCACAAGGTGTGTTTGGTGGATCAAATGGAAGATCCCAAAGAAGCCGTAGGCCTCGTTAAGCGAGCGGTAACGCGCATCATTACCCCGGGCACCCTTATCGATGCGGAAACCCTCGATCGCCATAGCCACAACTATCTGATGGTGGCGTATTACTACCGCCATGCGCTGGGGCTTTGCTTCTGTGATATATCGACAGGACGCTTGGAGACTACAGAAATCGAACACAGTGCCCGACCGGAGGTAACCGTTTTGGACTGGGTAGAATCCAAAGCACCTTCCGAACTGATTTTGGTAGAAGATGCGGATAACAGCAGGGTGAATGATGCCGTTGAAACATTGCTCTCCAATCGAAAGATCTTTGTATCACGCATGGAGCGCGGGAGGCTACACATTCGCGATTTGGATCAGGGTCTGCGTGAAAAATTACCCGGAGGGATCCCATCTGTTTTAAGGCACCATCTGGTTGCTCAGATTGCCTTATATCTGCTGTTGGAAACCATCTATGCCTATCGCGAAAAACCCTTGGAGCATCTGGCAACAGTCGTATGGCTGCGCCCCTATCAGTCCTTGCGTATGAACGCTGCTACGCGAGAGAACTTGGAGTTGACGCATAATTTGGATGATGGCAGTAGGCATCACACCTTGCTTTCGGTCTTGGATCGCGCGAAGACCGCCATGGGGTCTCGAAAGTTGGCCGACTGGATTTCTTTTCCGTTGATGGACACACAGGCAATTTTACAGCGCCAAAACGTGGTGGCCCTCTTCAAAGAGCATCTCGTCGAGCGGCTGTCTTTACGTGAAGCGCTCGATCGTGTCTACGACTTAGAGCGATTGCTCGGTAAGTTGAGCTTTCACCGCGGTAATGCACGCGATCTGTTGAGCTTTGCGCAATCCCTGTCCACCTTGCCGGAAATCATCGCTATTTTACAAGCCATGCAAGCGGATGCTGTATCGTATCTTTTGGAGGGACTGGATCCGCTTATCCCACTGCATGATGCGATAATGCAGGCCATCGTGGACGAGCCGCCCATCTCGGTGAATGAAGGTGGTATGATTCGCGACGGCTACAGCCAGGCCTTAGATGCACTTAAATGCGGTAGCGATGAAGCGCGTCAAGCGCTTGTAGAATATGAGGAACAGGAACGACAGCGCAGCGGTATTAAGAATCTGCGCGTCGTATATCGCAAAAATCAGGGTTATTTCATCGAGGTTACCCGTTCCAATTGGGATAAGGTGCCGGAAGACTATGAGCGTCGCCAGACGCTAAAGAATGCCGAGCGTTATACAACGGAGTATTTGGAGCAGCAGGCAAATCGCATCATTGGTTCAGCGGCGCAAATTGAAGCGATGGAATACGATATCTTTCGTTCGTTGCGCGATCAGGTGGCGGCACAGGCTGTTAATGTGGAGCGTGTAGCGGAGACACTGGCGGCTTTGGATGCGCTCCTTTCTTTGGCCCAAGTTGCTGACGATGGGGAATACATCCGTCCGACTTTTACGGAAGATACGGACGTTATTGCCATTCAAAGCGGCAAACATCCGGTCGTCGCCGCAAAAGGGGGCGTGGACTTCATCCCCAATGATCTTACGATAGGGGAAGCGAACAATCGCATTCAAGTGATTACCGGCCCCAATATGGCAGGTAAATCGACCTATATTCGCCAAAATGCGCTGCTTCTGATTATGGCGCAGATGGGTTCTTTTGTTCCTGCCACGTACTGCACCTTGCCCATTACCGATCAGATTTTTACGCGCATTGGCGCACGTGATCATTTGGCCAAAGGGGAATCCACTTTCATGGTGGAGATGAAAGAGATGGCGGACATTCTTCGCGAGGCAACGGAACAAAGCTTCTTGGTCCTAGATGAAGTGGGAAGGGGGACGAGCACGAATGACGGCCTCTCCATTGCCTGTGCTATTTTGGAGTATCTATCACGTTCTTTGCCCGCAAAAACGCTCTTTGCGACGCACTATCACGAATTGACGGAATTGGCGGATGTCCTGCCGAATCTCACCAATCGCAGTGTGCAAATTGAAGAACACGATGGAGCGCTGGTCTTTTTGCATCGCGTAGAAGCTGGTGCAGCGGATCGCAGCTATGGGATTGAAGTGGCACGTCTGGCCGGCATGCCGGAACGCATTCTGTTGCGCGCCAATCAACTGCTGCAACAGCTGGATGCACATAAAATAGAAACGCCCTCTTCGGTATTTAATGGATCGGCCGAAACGTCTTCGATCCTTGCGGAGCCACTGCAGAATGTCGACCCAGAGGCTGCGGATCCCGCACAGGAGGCTTTTCTTAATAAAATTCGCACCTTGGATATCAATCAATTGTCGCCCATGGAGGCCTTTTTGGAACTGGATGCGCTGATCCGTGAGGCCAAAGAGATGGAGGAATCATGATTCATCAACTGGATGAAGAAACGATTAAACGCATTGCTGCCGGTGAGGTGATTGAACGCCCGGTTTCTGTTGTGAAGGAATTAGTTGAAAATGCGGTGGACGCCGGGGCTGATTCCATTCAGGTTTCGATTCGTCAGGGTGGTAAGGCCAGCATTTCCGTATCGGATAATGGCAGCGGCATTCCGCGCGACGAAATGGAAAAAGCATTCCTGCCGCATGCCACGTCGAAGATTAACGGATTTGAGGATCTCTATGCCGTGCATTCGTTGGGCTTTCGTGGAGAAGCATTAGCTTCCATCATTGCAGTGGCAAATGTAGAAGCGCATTCCAAAACAGCCGATGAGGAAACCGGTAAAAGCCTGCGTTTTGAGAATGGCGTTTTGCAAGATACGAAGACCGTAGCTATGGCGACAGGAACACGCATGGAAATTACCGAGCTTTTTCACAATATTCCTGTGCGCCGAAAATTTTTAAAGAGCGATGTGGCCGAGAGCAATGCCATTTCCCGATTGCTTTATAGCTTTGCCATCGGCCATCCGTCGATTGCGTTCCATTTCTATCGTGATGATAAGCGCGTTCTCCAAACCGGCAAGAACCAGACCCTTGCGGAGACACTTTTGGTTCTTTTTGGGAAAAGCTATCATGAAGCGCTAGTACCGCTTGAAGCAGAGAATAGTCTTTATCATGTCACAGGCGCCATTGGGAACAATACGTTTTACCGTGCCAATCGTCAGATGCAGTATCTTTTTGTCAACGGTCGAGCGGTAGAAGAAGAGCGCGTGCGTGATGCCGTGGAAAGCTGTTATCGCTCTTTGATTCCCAACGGTCGTTTTCCTGCTTTTCAGCTGTTTATAGAAACAGATCCGGCAAATCTGGATGTGAACATTCATCCGAATAAGATGAAGATTCATTTTGCCGATCCGGATGTCTTGGAAGAACTGATTGCGCAAGCCGTACGGGAGGCGCTACGCAAAAAGCCAATGATTCCCGGCGAGGAACCGGAAAAAGACAATTTGTTTACGCTTTCGTCGGAAGACAGCATGAAACGCCTTCTGCAACAATATGCCTGGCCAACCGAAACGCATGGTTCTGACATGGTAGTTAATCATGCTGCGACAAGCTTTGCCCGTTGTGAAGAAGAGGATGCTGTCGCAGATACTGAAAAGAGCGAAGATGCCTCGGAGGAATCCTTGGTGGAGTTCGATTGGGAGGAAGAAGCAACCGTGCCGGAGGTGGTACAGGAAAGCCGTGACGAGTTTTCGGCTGACGATACCTCGCTACTGCCTTCCTATGACGCATTGCGTTTTGTGGGCGTTCTCTTTCGGGTTTATGTACTTTTTGAAGAAAGAGGCATGGGGTCGGTACTCATCATGGATCAGCATGCGGCGCATGAGCGTGTGAATTACGAACGTTTTGTTAAGCAGTTTACACATGGCGCCATTGTGCAGCAACGCCTGCTGAAGCCGGAGGTGTTGCCGCTTTCTGATGCACAGGCGGCAGCTTTTTCCGAACGTAAAAAGGTTCTGCAACAGATGGGCTTTGATGTAGAAGTCTTCGGCGACAATCGTGTGGTGCTGCGTGGCGTGCCGACGCTTTTCAAATCTCCCGATAATGCCCTTCTTTTGCAGGAACTGTTGGATATGCCTGTGAATGCCATGGAAGAATACGATACGTTATTGGACCAGATGGCCATGAAAGCCTGTAAAGCGTCTGTGAAACAAGGAGACAGCTTGAGTGAGGCTGAGGTTGCCTCTTTATATGCACAGCTTTTTGCTTGCGACTATCCGTTGACCTGTCCACATGGACGTCCCACGGTGATTCGTCGCGAGAAGAAAGATTTTGAAAAATGGTTCATGCGCATTAAATAGAAAGAGGAGACATGCCAAAGAAACGCCTATTCATCGCAGGGCCTACCGGAGTCGGAAAAACGGCGCTCTCTCTACGCCTGGCCAAAGCCTTTCACGGTGAAATCCTGTCCATGGATTCCATGCAGATTTATCGCGGCATGGATATCGGTACGGCAAAAGCCACTCCGCAAGAACAGGCACAGGTACCGCATCATCTGTTGGATATTGTAACGCCCGGTGAGCGCTATACCGTTTATGATTATCAACGCGATGCACAAAACGTTGCGGCAAAACTGATTGCTCACGGAATTTTGCCCATTTTCACCGGTGGGACGGGACTCTATTTAAATGCTCTTTTGAAGGGTTACCAATTTACGGGAGTGGATACCACCGAAACGTTGCGTTCGCAATTGGAAGCCGAGTATGCGTTGGATCAGGGGCGCTCTCTCTATGCCGAATTGCTGAAAAGCGATCCCGCTACGGCGCAGAAAATAACAGAAAAAGATAAACCGCGCCTCGTGCGTGCCATTGAAATTGCCCGTCAAACAAATGCCAAGCCTTCCTTGCTACGAAGCGATGAGACCGATACGACTTGGGAGAATCTGGTAATTGTTCTTTCTCTGCCGCGCGAAAGTCTTTATGATCGCATCAATCGCCGCGTGGTGTCCATGATGGAGAAAGGCTTAGTTCAAGAAGTCGAAGCGCTCCTTAAAGCCGGTGTTCCTTTTGATTCGCAGGCGATGCGGGCCATCGGCTATCGCGAAATTTATTGGTATTTCAAGGGCTGGACAAGTTACGACGAAACGGTGTCTTTAATACAGCGGGCCTCTCGTAACTATGCCAAACGACAATATACCTGGTATCGAAAGGTAGAAGAAGCGGTTTGGATCGAGGAGGAAGATCCGGAGGAGCGCTATCGCAAAGCGCTTGAACAGGTTAACCAATTTTTGACGAATGAATAAGTTTTTTGTGGACAGAACCTTAGAAAACAGGAAAAAGATCATGATAAACAACCCCTATAAAAAATATTACTCGATTGGCGACGCTGCCCTCAAACGCATAGAACATGCCGAGGCAAAGCTGAAAGATCGCTTCGCATCGTTAGAGGCCATTCGTATGGAAAATCAGCTGAAGGTCTTAAAGGCCATGCAGGATAACGGTCTTTCCCAGTCCGATTTTTATGCTGCCACCGGTTATGGCTATGGCGATACCGGTCGCGAGAAAACGGAAGCTATTTTCCGCGACGTATTTCGCGCCGAAGATGCGCTGGTGCGTGCCGGCATTACTTCAGGTACCCATGCGCTCGCAACGGTGATTTTTGCCCTTGTCGGCCACGGACAAACGCTGTTTGCTGCGACCGGCCATCCCTACGATACATTACAGGAAGTCATCGGTATCAAGGGAGAAGAAGTAGGAACGCTTCTCGAAAGAGGCGCTAAATACGAAATGTTGCCATTGGAACACGGAAAAATCAATTTAGCCGCTTTGCCGGAGGCCTTAAAAACACATCCGCGACTGGTTCTTCTGCAGCGCTCGACCGGCTATACGAATCGTCGTGCGTTTACGATTGATGAGCTGGGAGAAGCCATTGCCGTAATTCGCAAGGAATCTCCTGAATCCATCATTTTTGTGGACAATTGCTATGGCGAATTCACCGAAACACGAGAGCCTTTGGATGTCGGTGCCGATTTAATGGCAGGATCTCTAATTAAAAATCCGGGCGGCGGTATTGCGATCAGTGGCGGCTATATTGCCGGACGCAAAGATCTGGTCGAGCGATGCATGAATCATTTGACGGCACCGGGAATCGGTAAAGATACCGGCCTGAGCTTCGGAACGACGCGTCTTACCCTGCAAGGCCTTTTCTTTGCTCCGCACGTAACGATTGAAGCCCTCAAGGGCGCCTTACTTTTTGCGGCCGTCTATGAAGACATGGGCTATTCCTGTATGCCTGCTCTTTCCGATCCGCGCAGCGATATCATCGAAGCCATTACGCTCGGAACGGGGGAGAAGGTGGAGAAGTTCTGTCATGCCGTGCAGCAAGCGGCAAGCGTCGGCGCTGATGTCTTACCAATGCCTTGGGATATGCCCGGCTATACCGATCCCGTCGTGATGGCATCGGGCGGCTTTATTGATGGATCTTCCATTGAAGTGAGTGCTGATGGGCCGATGCGCGAACCCTATATTGTGTATTATCAGGGAGGCGTCGTCTACGAGCAGGTCAAATTGGCGTGTTTACTGACGGTGGAATCACTGAATCAACTGAATGTTTAACAGAGGTTTAACACTCCGTTTATAAGAAATTTTTCCGTGTGTCGTAAGCTAAGACTTGGAATGTTTTAGCTCGTTCCACGGAAATTTTTTTATTCTCAAAAGGAGGCTTCAGTGAATCAACCCAACTATATTAAGACCTGTTCGCGCATGCTTGCGCTGGTCACCGCAGCCAGCATTGCTATGTCTACCGGAGTCGTTGCCGAGCGGTCGAACGTTGCAAAAGCTCCTCAATCGGTCGAAGATAATTCATCCGTTGTCATGCAAGCCGATGTTTCTACCTCTTCATCAGAAGAGAACCTTTCGTCTTCAGAAGAAAATAGGGAAACCATTGAAGAAGAATCCTTAGAAATTGCCAAAGAAACATCCCTTTCCGCTATTTCACGTCAAAGCGCGGACAATAAAGTCATGAGCGTTTCCGAATTGCTGAATTCCTCGTACCACAAAGGGGACGAAGTTACCGTCGAAGGCTACATTGTCGGCTCCATTCCGGATTTTTATCATCCGGAATTAGCGATACCCGGTAAAAGTGAACATTGGGGCTATAATTTAGCCCTTGCCGATGATCCGAACGAAACGTCTATAAAGAAAATCTTTGTCGGTGACTTTTTATCCGCGGGGCTTACTGATTATATTCTTGAGGAGCATCCTGAGTTAATGCGCAGAAAAGCACGCATTCATGTGATTTTGAGTAGTTCTCGTGGCGATCGCACAGGCATGCCATATGGTTTTGAGAACATTCAAATCACGATTTTGCCAGAGAAAGCAAAAGGTATAACGGCGACCTTCGACTATAACGAAGATGCCCCGGAAGGTGTCGTTGCGCCTGATGCCATTACGGCAAAAGACGGTAAGATCACTCTGCCGATGCCGAAAGAAATGAAGAAAGGCGAGAAGGAATTCATCTGCTGGAAAAAACTAAACAATAAAACAGGTTATATTGAGGGATCGTGGCAACCGGGAGATGCAGTAACTCTTACGGAGGACACCACTTTTGTGGGCAAATGGCGTAAACCGGCCTGGGCCGTACGTCTCACCTTCAAAGATGAACAGGGCAACATCATTAAGGACGATGCTACCTTGGCTACCTTTAAAGCTTCCTTGATGGGAGATAACGGGGTTGTTATCAAGAGTAGTGATTACGCTATTTCCAGTTTGCTTATTTACGACGAGGATAGCGATAAGTACATTCCACGCGGCGAATACCGCTTAAACATCGATCTTTCCGGTAGTCAATACTCCTTTGTTTCGGCAACCTTGGACAATAGATACTATGATCAGAAAAAACATGAAATGATAACGGAGCATACTGCTTTTAATCCGGCGTCGGAAAAGATGACGATTCCCAGACCCGGCGTAAAAACGGAAATAGATACGAACTTCTTGGTTACCGTTGTTGTTAAAAAGAATTCCTCGGTCAAGGCAACCTTCGAATATGACAAAAATGCACCACAAGGTTTTACCGCACCTGCCGCTATCTCGGCAACGGACGGTAAGGTGACATTGCCGCTGCCTAAAGAGATTGTTTCCGGAGATACGCAGTTTATCGGCTGGAAAGATGCGGATACTAAGGCCATCGTTCAGCCGGGTATGGAAGTTTCTCTTGAACAATCTAAAACATTCATTGGCGTTTGGAAAAAAGCGTACTGGTCCGTGAATCTTACGTTAAAGGATTCGTCAAATCAGAATATTACCGAAAAAGCCTATCCTTCTATCACATCCGTCACCTTAAAGGATAAGCAGGGACGTGAAATGCCTGGCGTTTATGACAAAGAGAAGAACGTAATCTCCTTCTATAAGGCGCCTGAGTCGGAAAAAGCTACTGCTCTCTTTGCTGCAGACGCTACCAGTACGTCACCCACGACAGAGAACGGTTATCTGTTACGCGGCACCTATGAGCTGCAGCTTAACTTCAAAGACGGCACCTATCAAACGGTCTCTGCTACATTAAACGGAGAAGACTTTAACTTGACCTCCGGAACGATTGCTGTTCCGGAAGAAAAAATTGGTGTGACGGCCGATGATACGCAGGAATTGGTTATTATGCTGTCGCAAGCACAACAGTCCTCTGATAGCTCCTCTTCAGCGTCTTCTTCCGACGATGCTTCGTCAGATAGCAGTACGCAGGGAAGAAATCATTCGACGCCCAAGGACCATTCCGATACATCGGAACCGACTGTGCCCAAGGAAGAAGAGCACCCGACAGAATCTGAAACGGAGCAAGCACAGGAAGAAAACGCTAAGAACACGTCTTCTTCATCGAAGGGTCAAAAAGCACCTGCACCTATCAATTTGAATCAAAAAGGGCTCTCTCCCAAAACGGGGGACATCACACTGCTTTCTTTCGCGGGAACCGCAGTACTTGCAGCAGCAGCTTTTGTGGCAAGCAAGCATAAACAACGATAAAGCTATAGGAAGTGGATTGGTCAGGATTAAAACGAATAAGCAACGGCTTTCGGCTGCGGTCGTCGGCCGTTGTTTATTTTATGAGGTAAGGCTTGTGGGGCTGATCGCTGAATTACTGCCGTGTTTTATGTTCTTTATATTTTTCTTGACAGCGAACATTTGTTCGATTATACTAAAACCATCAAGAACAAATGTTCGACACGGGAGGGGTTATGAAACACACAGTCATTGTTCATCCGAAACGGTTCTATGCATTTACAACTGTTGCTATTTTGCTTATCGCATTGACGATTACATTTTTGGTCGGTTTTGCTTCCAATCGTTCTTCTTCGGCAGCATCGGCTTCTTCGGCAAGAACGGTGATTGTACGGGAAGGGGACACCGTATGGAGTATGGCGCTTCCCTTAGCTAAAGCCTCAAACCGTGATGTCCGCGACGTTGTTCGTGATATTTATCGATTGAATGATTTGGAAAATCATGCCCTGCATCCGGGGCAACCCCTACAAATTCCAAATCGGTAATCGACGATCCGCTGCCCCCGCAGCGGATTTTTTTTGCCTTGTTCTCATCTTGATTTTAAATCCTCGTTGCGAAAGGTCTGGTATAATAGAAAAAGATAACGTTACCACGTTACTAGGAGGGAAAACATGGCGCAAACAGTGATCCAAATGAGCCATATTACCAAGACTTTTCCGGGGGTTGTTGCTAACAGCGATGTTTCCATTACCCTGCATAAGGGGGAAATTCTGGCGCTTCTCGGAGAGAACGGTGCGGGGAAATCGACCCTGATGTCTATTCTTTTCGGTTTATATGAAGCAGATAGCGGAGAAATTTTGGTAAACGGGGAGCCAACCAAAATAAAGGACCCGAACGATGCCACGCGCTACGGCATTGGTATGGTGCATCAGCATTTTAAATTGGTACCGAACTTTACCGTACTGGAGAACGTCGTTCTCGGGGTGGAGACCACGAAGCTCGGATTTTTGAAGATGGAGGAAGCCAAAAAACGCGTGATGGAACTTTCGGATCGCTATCATTTCCAAATCGATCCGGACGATAAAATTGAAGATATTTCGGTGGGGCAGCAGCAGCGTGTCGAAATCATTAAGATGCTCTATCGTAATAATGATATTTTAATTTTTGATGAGCCGACGGCGGTTTTGACCCCACAGGAGATTGAAGAACTGTTGGAGATCATGAAAACGCTGGTGAAGGAAGGCAAATCCATTATCTTTATCACGCACAAATTGAATGAAATCAAAGCAGTAGCGGACACAGTAACCGTTTTGCGCAAGGGTAAAGTCATTGATACGGTAAAAGCGGCTGACGTGAGCATTGAAGAAATGAGTCGTATGATGGTTGGTCATTCCGTGCAGTTGTCTTTTGATTTACAACCACATGCCTTGGGTGATCGCGTACTCAAAGTTAGGGATCTCACCTTGGATCAACCCGTTGACGGACAGAAAACGCTCAATCACATCAATTTTGATGTACACAAGGGAGAAATTGTCTGTATTGCAGGCGTTGATGGGAACGGACAATCAGAGCTTGTGTATGCGCTGACGGGACTCATTCAAAATGTAAGCGGTTCGGTGGAATTAAACGGCGAAGATGTGCTCAAGCGTTCCATTCGTTTTCGTAATACCCACGGTATGGCTCACGTGCCGGAAGATCGTCACCGCTATGGGCTTGTGCTGGACTATGATTTGGGAAAGAATCTGGTGTTGCAGAATTATTTTGAGGAGCCTTTCCAGAAAAATGGCTGGATTCAGTTTCAAGAAACCGATGACTATGCCGATAAGCTCATTCGCATGTACGACGTACGAGCCGGTCGCGGGGCACGTACCGTTGCTCGCTCCATGTCCGGTGGCAACCAGCAGAAGGCCATTGTGGCGCGCGAGATAGAGCGCAACCATGATATATTAATCGCGGTGCAACCGACGCGCGGCTTGGATGTTGGTGCGATTTCGTATATTCACAAACAGATTATCGATGAACGGGACGAGGGCAAGGGGGTTCTTCTGGTCTCCTTTGAGCTTAGCGAAGTGTTGGGCATCTCCGATCGTATTTTGGTCATGCATCATGGTGAAATTGTGGCGGAGTTAAGGCCGAAAGAGACGTCGGAAGAAGAGCTCGGACTCTATATGTCCGGCGCAAAACGCATGGAGGTGGCAATCCATGAAGACTAAACGTATTGGTTTGAAGAAGGCCATGCCTTCCTTTATTGCAATCCTTATCGGTCTCGTAGTGGGCGTTGCGATCATCTTTTTTACCAACCCCTCAGCTGCCGGAGAAGCCATTCCAAACTTCTTTATGGGGCCCTTCATGAACGGCATGGCCGGTATCGGCAATCTGTTTTACTATGCCACACCGCTATTGATGACAGGCCTTGCAGTAGGCTTTGCCTTTAAGACGGGCCTTTTTAACATTGGTGCATCAGGGCAGTTTTTATTGGGCGGCTTCATGGTGATTTTGCTCTGCAATCGTCTGGAACGCTTTGTTCCGCCCTTTCTCATGTGGCCTGCGGCGCTCCTTGTTTCGGCACTTGCCGGCGCGTTCCTGGGAGCCATTGTCGGGGCGCTAAAAGCGTATCGCAATGTGAATGAAGTCATTACCTGTATCATGCTCAACTATACCGTCATGTATCTGATCAATGACCTCATCAAGCGACTGAATATTTACAATCTGTTCCGTAATACCACGGTGGCCGTCTCGACGTCCATTCCGCGCATGGGATTTGACGTACTGTTTCCCGGCACCTTTGCCGGCGGCGGTTTCTTGATCGGCTTGGTGATGGTGGTATGTTTGCACTTAATTTTGAAAAAAACGACCTTTGGTTTTGAAATGAAGGCCGTGGGGCTTAACCGTGATGCGGCAAAATATGCGGGTGTCAATGAACGCGCCAGCATTATTAAATCCATGGCGATTTCGGGCGCCATGGCCGGACTGGGCGGGGGACTGTTCTATCTCTCCGGGGCCGGCACGGCCATTGCTGTTGTTGATGTGCTGCCGCAGGAAGGCTTTGACGGTATTGCTGTGGCACTTCTCGGCTTAAGCGAGCCCATTGGTATTTTACTCTCGGCACTGTTCTTCTCGTATCTGAGCATTGGCGGACAGGCCATTCAGACTCTCGGGTATGCGCCGGAGCTTATCACCATTATTATTTCTTTCATCCTCTATGTATCTGCTCTTTCGGTTCTCTTCCGCCGCTTATTGAATCGGCGCAAAAAGGACGACATTGAGACGGGAGTGCCCCTTTCAAAGGAACCGCCAAAGCCGGCGATACCAAAAGAAGAGGCTGATACGTCATTAGAAACGTTGCAACAGACACCGATGGCAGAGGATAGGGCGGACAGCACCGAAAAGCAATTGCGTAGCGTATCGGAAATCCTGGAAGAGGAGGGAGCCAAACCGTGGAACTCATAATCTTCGTTTTTCAACAAATGCTGAATTTTTCCGTTCCTCTGATGGCCGTTGCTCTGGCCGCAATGTTTTCCGAACGCAGTGGTGTCATTAACATCGGGCTGGAAGGCATTATGGTCATCGGCGCCTTTGCCGGTACCTTATACATGCACATGATCGTGGAAGGTGGCGGCACGGTTACCATGGGGCATCTGTGGATTGCTATTTTAATCTCGATCGTCGCGGGGACGGTCTATTCGGCCTTTCATGCCTTTGCCTCCATTAATATGTTTGCGGATCAAACGATCTCTGGTACCGCCATCAATATGTTTGCCGGCGCCTTTGCCATTTTTGTGGCGCGTTCTCTGATCGGGATTCAGCAGATTTCGTTCTCCGGCACGTTCACATTGGACAAAGTTCCGCTGCTCGGCGATATTCCGATCATCGGAGAGATTCTGTTCCAAAACACTTATGTCACGACGTATCTCGTGTTACTCTTATGGGCGGTATCTTATGTGCTGCTCTTTAAAACTTCGTTCGGGCTTCGTTTGCGCTCCGCCGGTGAATTTCCGCAGGCTACAGATGCAGCAGGCATTTCCGTCGCAAGAATTCGCTGGGCAGGCGTTTTGATTTCCGGCGCTCTTGGCGGATTGGGTGGTCTAGCCTACATTCTTCCCGTTTCGACTGAATTTAACGGTACGGTTGCCGGTTACGGATTTTTAGCCATTGCGGTATTGATTTTCGGGCAATGGAACCCGATTACCATCGGCCTGGCGGCATTCTTCTTCGGCCTTTTGAAGGCGCTCTCGTCCATCTATTCGGGCATTCCGTTTTTGTACAATTTGGGCATTCCGCAGTTTGTGTACCAGATTTTGCCCTATGTGATTACGATTGTACTGTTGACGTTTACCAGTAAGAAGACACGTGCTCCGGCCGCCGAAGGACACCCCTTCGACAAAGGACAGCGATAATTTTTTTAAAAAAGGGTATTTTACTATTAAGGATGTGTAATAATTACACATGGGTCTTGTAAATGTTGAACTAACACTTGAACATAAGGAGGAGACTATGAAGAAAAGTTGGAAGATTTTGGGCGCATTGCTGGCGCTCGTCTTTGTTCTGGCTGCTTGCGGCAACAAGAATGACGCAAAATCTTCGGAAAACGCAAAAGCTTCGGAAGAGAGCGCAGCACAAACAAGCCAAGCTGCTTCGGATAACAAAGCAGCTGCCGGTGATATTAAATGGGATGATAACTCCCTGTATTTGATCACTGACCTTGGTACTATCGATGATAAATCCTTTAACCAGGGTTCCTTCGAGGGGTTGCAGAAATTTGCGAAAGAGATTGGTGTCAAAGCCAATTATCTCCGTCCGCAAGGTCAAGGCGACCAGGTTTATCTGCAAGCCATTGAGCAGGCCATTCAAAAAGGCGCAAAGGTTGTTGTTACCCCGGGCTTCCTCTTTGAGGCGGCTGTAGGTACTGCACAGAAAAGCCATCCGGATGTGAAGTTCATTGCTGTCGACTTTGAGCCGAAGAAAGTGGTGGAAGGTAAAACAAACAAGGACGGTTCTCCGGTAACGGAAACCTATTATGAAAAGAATACCTCCGGTGTAATGTTCAAAGAACAGGAATCTGGCTTCTTGGCAGGCTATGCGGCCGTAAAAGAAGGCTACACGAAACTGGGTTTCACTGGTGGTGTCGCGGTTCCGGCTGTCGTACGTTACGGTTTCGGCTTCATTGCCGGTGCTGACTATGCAGCTAAAGAGCTGAATATCCCGAAAATTGAAGTCATGTACAACTATACCGGTTCCTTTACGCCGAAGCCGGAGATTCAGACGTTGGCAGCTACCTGGTATAAAAAGGGCACGGAGATCATCTTCTCCTGCGGCGGCGGTATCTGCTCTTCGGTTTTGAAAGCTGCTCAGGATAATAAAGGTATGATGATCGGCGTCGACGTTGACCAAAAGGATATGGGCGAACAGGTATTGACTTCGGCCATGAAGAACCTTCAAGGTGCTGTTTATCAGGCTTGCAAGTCCATTGCCGAGAATAAATTTGTAGGTGGCGAAACCACTCGTTTGGCCGCTAAAGATGAAGGCGTCCAGCTGTCCAATGATTTCTCGCGCTTCAAGAAGTTCACGGAAGCGGATTACAAAGCGGTATACGAAAAGATTCAGAAGAACACTGATGATATCGATAAGAAGATTCCGGATATCGATGCAAGTCTGAGCCCCACGGAAATGGGTGACCCGACTTTGATTATGAAGCCCTTCACGAATGTAACGTTGAATTACGTGAAGTAATTCGTGAACATTTACAAGAAAAACGAAGGAAATTTTTAAAAGATTCCTTTCGAAAGAAAGCGGCAAGGATACTTTTGTACCCTTGCCGCTTTTTATGTCCCCGCCATTTTAGCATCGATGTACCTAAAAGAATCAAATAAAAAAGCTGTGAGATGACTCACAGCTTACGATGCAGGTGAAGGGATTTGAACCCCCACGAGATTGCTCCCACTAGTCCCTGAAACTAGCGCGTCTGCCGTTCCGCCACACCTGCGAACGACTTAATTATTATAGGGGATGTATTAAGGAAATGCAAGTTTTTCTTTAATTTTAAAGAATAAATAAGCGACTAAAGTCTGTGAACTATCCAAAATCTCATGCGACATGGCAATTATATGCTCCGGGAAAACCTATGTTATAATGTGTTCAGTCTAACGGAGGAGGATAGCATGGAGCAGGCGACGGCTACGTTGGAGAACGTGAAAACAGACGCTTACAACAAGGACAAATTAATTTTTGATGTTGCGCTGTGTGCCGGCATCATACTCATGGAGAATGGGGCAGAGACGTATCGCGTTGAAGATACGATGGAGCGCATTTTAAGCTTAAGCCGTCATCGCGAGATGGATGTCGTTGCTTTGCTGACCGGACTTTATGTTACCTTGACCTTGGAAGATCATCGCTATTTGACCGCAGTGCGTCGTATTAAAGATCGCACGTTTCGCTTGGATAAGATTCGAGGGGTGAATACCATTTCCCGCCGACTGGCCGGACACGATCTGACCATTGAGCAAGCCTATGAGATGCTTAAGGACATCGCGGAGGATAAGGAGCCCATTCGTTTTTCGAAAGTGTATCATGCCATTGGCGCTGCAGGCTTTGCATTAATGTGCGGAGGCAATTTGGTCGAAAGTGTGATTGCCGGTTTGGCAGCCTGCAGTATTATCTTGACCAATAAATTGGTGCAACATCGTGTGACTGGCAGCTTTATTCCATCTTTTTTACATACCTTCGTTATGATTTTTGTGTTGGGTGTCGTAGTCCGATTTTTTCCTGTTCTGCGCATTGATCGCATGGCAATCGGTGCTCTGATCAGTTTGTTCCCGGGAACTACGTTAACGAACGGGATTCGCGATACAATGCGCGCTGATTACTTAACCGGCGTTGGTAACCTTTTGGCAGCGATCATTTCCGGCACGGCGCTGGCCGCCGGTACCTTTTTTGCCTTGGCGTTGACAGGAGGATTCTTTCTATGAGTGTAACATGGGAAGCCATCCGCGCTTTTTTATTTAATCCCTTCGCACAGCCGCTGTGGTTGAAATATTTGATGCAAGGTTCCGGCTCTTTTTTAGCGGTTTTCGCTTTTACCATCATGCTAGGCGCCGGAGGCAAAATATTGATCTTTAACTCCATCGTGGCCTTTTTGAGCTGGGATACCTATGCGATCCTCTTGGATCTGGGATGGTCCAATTTTGCAGCCACTTTTATGGGCACGTTGGTGGTTGCCATCGCCGCGCAAATCGGAGCACGCCGCTATCGTACTCCCGTCACGATGGTGATTATTCCATCTCTCTATCCTTTAGTGCCGGGAGCGCCGATTTATCGCTGCGTCAATGCAATTTTCTATGAACGAATGGATCAGGCAGGCGCCTTTGCGATCCAAGCCTTTATTATGGCCGCTTCCATTGCCATGGCGGTGTTTTTAGTCGAATCAGCGGTCATGCTGTTAAAACAAAGGAAAATGGATACGAACAACGAGCCTCCCGCCGCACCAACACAATCCGTACATTAAGTTTCGATAGAGTAGGGTAACATCCGTAAACAGAAAGAAGGAGAACATGGTTGAACAAAGCATTGCCTATCGTTATGATACACAGCTGTTAATAGAGGGCGAAGATCTGGATGAAGATCAGATCAACGATTACTTTGTAGAAAATTTCAAGGGCGATTGCCTGCTGGCCGTTGGGGATGAGAATCTGATTAAGATTCACTATCACACCAATGAACCTTGGCTGGTGTTGGAATATTGTCGCTCTTTGGGAGAGATTTTTGACATTGTGGTCGAGGATATGGATCGCCAAGCAAGAGGACTTAAAGGTTAAGGTTAAACAAAAAAGCCGGGGTACAGGCCCCGGCTTTTTCTTATTCTTGGTTATTTTATCTCTTTGGCATCCAGATGCGCCAGGGGATTGCGCCGCATGGCATCGCGCGCCATTGCATCTTCCACGTGCGTGTAAATCTGTGTGGTTTGCAGGGATTCATGCCCTAAAATACGCTGCAGAGTACGAATATCTACCCCTTCCCGATAGAGCAACGTGGCTGCGGTATGGCGCAATTTATGAGTCGAATAGACCCTTGTATCAAAGCCGGCTTTTTCGAGCAGACTATCGATACGATGCTGCACAGCACGAGGTGAAATGCGGGCATGACGTGTCGATAAAAAGAGCGCCGTTTCTCCCGGAACAATCGGGCGTTTTGCCAAGTACGCCTGCAGGGCGGCTTCACAGGACTCTGTCAAATAGAGGACGCGTTCTTTATTGCCTTTACCCACCACATGAAAGCGTCCTTCTTTGAGAGATGTCAGATTAAGACCACAAAGTTCGCTCAAGCGCATACCTGTTGTGAGAAATGTGACAAGAATGGCAACATCACGGGTGCGAAAGAAGGGATTCTGTTCTTCTGCTGCAGCGGAAATGAGATGTAGTGCTTCTTCCAACGTCAGATAGACAGGATGCCTCTTCTTGCGCTTTGGCGTCGTTAACTTCTCGGCAGGATTTTTCTCAAAGTATTCTTGAATGTTCACAAGATATTTAAAAAACGAACGTATTGCCGACGACATCCGTGCGCGACGGTTGCCCGAGAGGCCCTCTTCTCTTTCGGAGTAGGCGAGATACGCTAAAAGATCATTAATCGTAACGGCTTTAAGATCGTCTACACTCACGCTATCTATGGCAATGGCTTCCAACGGCTTATGATGAAGAGTACTATCGCCGTGGCGACGGACATGAAAGCGCAGAAAGCGCACGAGGTCATAGGTGTACTCCCGAATGGTACGCGGTGATAGACCTCGTACAGTTTTCATATAGTTAATATAATCATCTAATACCAATGGATAATCCAAGGCGGCCTCCTTGGCGGCTTCATTGCAATGCCGCTTCTTACATAATATAATACAAAAAGGTTACATTTGCTTCAATGGAGATAAATACATGCTTCACGATGAAATATGTGGAACGGAGAATATGATGACTTACCATCAGGATGCGGCAGCCATATGCCGCAAGCTCGGCGATGCCGTGCTGTCGAGTATCGGAAAAGTAGTGATCGGAAAAGAAATCCCGGCAAAGAAGATGTTGATCTGTCTGTTGGCCGGCGGCCATGTATTGCTTGAGGACGTTCCGGGCATCGGAAAAACAACCCTTGTGCACGCCTTAGCCAAGTCAGTACGCTTGGATTTTCAGCGCATTCAATTTACCCCAGATCTCATGCCTTCTGATGTGACCGGCTTCAATATGTATAATCCGAAAATTGCGGACTTTGAATTTCGCGAAGGGGCGGTCAATACGCAAATTCTTTTAGCCGATGAAATTAACCGCTCCTCACCGCGTACACAATCTGCCTTACTCGAAGCGATGCAGGAAGGCCAGGTTACCGTGGAAGGTACGACGTATCGCTTACCGCAACCGTTCATGGTGATGGCCACGCAGAATCCGGTCGAGAACGTGGGCACCTATCCGCTGCCGGAAGCGCAGATGGATCGTTTTATGATGCGCATTTCCATCGGTTATCCGTCCATGGAAGAGGAAATGGAGATCATCTCCACTAATGCCATGCGGCGCATTCAAAAGGATGTAGACGTGGTGGCGGAGGCCGATGTGATCAGTTGGTTACGTGAGCAAGTGCCACAGGTTGAAGTTTCGAATGATGTCAAACGCTATATGCTTAACCTGACGCGTAAAACGCGTGAAGACGAAACCATTGAGCTTGGTGTCAGCCCGCGTGCAGCACAGATGCTGTATTCGGCGGCACAGACTCTTGCATTGCTCAATGGACGCCAATATGTGATCCCGGAGGACGTACAGACGCTTCTGCACGATGTGTTGGATCATCGCATTATATTAACACCGCAAAGCCGCGGACGCGGCATTACGGCTCATGATGTGATCGGAGATATTCTGAAGTCCACGGCGGTTCCGCGATGAAAGGCCTGCGATTTCGCTTCTTCATGTGGATCGCAGCCGCAGTAATCCTCTTCCTATTGGCCAATACCAAACTGCGGCCTTTTCCGCATGTGCTTTTAATTTTTTGGCTGCTTTTGCCGATTCTCTCTGCGGGATTCAGTTTTCTTTCCGGTCGGCATATCGATCGAAAGGAAGAATTGCGCCCATTGCGCCTGCATCGCGGAGAAGAAGGGGAATGGATCTTGGAGCTTAACAACAGCTCACGTTGGATGCCATTTTTTCTGCATTTTCCTTTCCCATCCGAAAAGCATCGCACCACGGAGGTGATGTTGCGTCCGGGTGAAGTGCGCCGTTTGCACATTCCCTTTATTGCCCCCTATACAGGCACCTATACGTTCTCTTCCGGTGAACCGATTTTTGAGGATCTTTTAGGTTTTTTTAAATTGCAATTCGGCGGGCGAAAAATTCGCACGGCGCGCTGTTTTGCACTGCCAGCGCAGCGCGAGGCAGGAGAAATCCCAGGTGGTGAGCCATCGGATGATGATGGTAATGTCATCGAAAGACGATCGTTAAATGTCGTAACGGACGACCTGTTTTCCATTGATCCGATACAGCAGGGGGAACCGCTATCGCATACCCATTGGAAATTGAGCAGTCGGTTGCAAAAATGGATGATTAAACACTATTCTGACGTGGAACGTGCGCCGTTACGCCTCTTAGTCGATGTAAAGCCTGTTAACTTCGATGGCGCGGCCCAATTTATCGGTACAAAAGAGACGATTGATCCTGCGCTGGATAAAGCGTTACGCGAACGAACGGATTTTTTGGATTGCTTTTATTCAGTTGCGTTGCGTTTATTGGAAAAAGGCGTAAGCATTGATGCAGGAGATCGCTATTCGCAGTTGATTCACCTTCAATCGATAGGAGAAAAAGAGTCTCTGGCGGTTTGGATTGCTACGCTTTCCTTCAACGCAACACCACGTGCCTGGCGACTCAGTCAGAGTGACGATCGTCGTCAGATGATATGGGTGCAAGAGGTGGATGATGCCACGCTCGGCAGCTTGTTGCAATATCAGAGTCTTGGCATTGATTTCGTTTTGGTCTTAGAACGAAATAAGCAATCGGCGGAAATTTTACAGGCGTTGGAGCGTTCCCGCTTGGAATGTTTATGGTTGGATGAGGCGGATGCCTCGTAGGAGTCATATGGTACAGGAAAAGGAAAAAGACCTGATACAGATGTTACAGGCGTATCTGACAACAGCCTTGTTTGCGGTCGTCGTCTGCCATTTTACGCTTCTTTTGCTGGAACAGCCCATGCCACCTTTGGTAAGCCTCTTATTAACGATGCTGGGATTTGTTGCACTTCTTATTATTGCGCTGCGTTTTTGGAAGATTACGTTTTCTCTCTTGGGCATAGCCACGCTTATGTTGGGCTTTCAATATGTATTGAAGAGTTCTCTATCGATACCGTTCTTTGGATTAGCCTGGTGGCAATCCCTTTGGAACGCTTTGGCCGATGCCATCCGCTGGGCTATTACGATCAACAGTCAAAAGGGAGCGCGCCCGGACATCTTTTTACCGGCATTTTATGCGCTTGTCGCATTTTTGTCCGTTTTATCGAACTGGACACTGCCGATTCCCATTCTCAACATGATTTTTTTGATCGCGCCTCTGTTTTATATACCAAAACTCACGCAGGATCCCTTTTGGCTGCTATGGCTGATGGCCGGACTTTTTTGTGTCTATGCTTCCTATGCTTTTCGCCAGGATCCGGACAGGCGGGATCAGCGTCCGCCTTTGCTTTTTGGAAGCATAGTATTGGCATTGACGTTCGCTTTGCAGTTTGTGATTCCTCCGGAATTCTTTTTTAATTCGACGCTCTCCGAACAGCTAAATCGGATGATGCCCACGCAAACCGGAACCGAAATCACAAGCTTTTCCTTGGCGGAACTGGGCTTTTATCCGCAGGGAAATCTGCGTGTGGGTGGACCGGTAAAGCTGACCGATACACCGTATCTGACAATACGTGCCGAAGCCCCGTCTTTCTATTTGCGAGGCGCTTCTTATGATCATTTTGACGGCAAAAGTTGGTCGCTTTCTGCATCCCAACAGTTGCTGCCCCTGTCATTTTCCGAGCACTATTATGATGAATTTGATACGGATCCGTCCAAAGTGTTTTGGTTCCGCAATGCCGCCGCACGTGATACGGCGATTCAGTCAGGTCTGTATCGTCCGACACTCTATTTTTTGCAGACGGCAAAGCCGACGCGCATTGTGTTCCATGGCGGAAAACCGGCTACGATCGTGCATTTGAATGCGAAGGCACCCGCCGGGGCCAAAACGCAGGATCTGCTGACGCAATACAATGCTAAGACAGCGTTCTTCTACAGTGCGTCCGGCATGGTGGTCAGCGCAACAGCTTATGATGATTACGGGCTTCTAAATCTCGATTTTGTGCCTTTGGTAGCGAATTATTGGCGTCCGCAGGTGCAACAGCTTTTCAGTCCTTCACACGGCAGGGGAGAGCGAAAATATGCCAATCTGGTACGCAAAAAGGATCCGAAACTGGCTGCTTTGCTCTATGATGGCAATACAGACGATTTTCCCGCCCTGTTGCAAAAGCTACGGGCTCATTTCGAACAGACATATCAGTATGATTTGAACGTACCGAAAATTTCGGATAAACAAGGTTTTCTTGATAACTTTTTAACAAATAAAAAAGGCTATTGTATCTATTTTGCGACCGTTTACAGCGTTTTGTTACGCGATATTGGTTACAACACGCGTTACGCTGAAGGATTTGTCGTACCACAGGCTTCAGCAGCGCAAGCCGTTAGCGAGCGCACAATATCTTCTAAACAAGCGCATGCCTGGACGGAAGTTTATTTAGACAGTATGGGCTGGGTTCCAATTGAAGCAACGCCTTCCTCGCATCTGAGCGAGTTAAGTGGTTTGAATCCGGATATGGCCAAGAAGCCTTTACCGGATTTCGTTCCGCCGACGGACCTGGATGTCACAGACTCCGCTGAAGCATCCTCTGACATCTCCGAAGAAGCATCATCAGACGCATCCGAATCGATTTCATCTTCTTTCAGCAGTGAAAAGGAGGAAAGTCCGGTGTCCGATGAAAATCCTGAAAATTCACAGGGAACGGATGAAAACGAGGCCGTAGAATCGCCGAGAAGCCCCTTGGACTTACAAATAGGTGTCATTGGGTGTCTTATCCTGCTTCTGCTTTCTATGGGCCTTCTGGCGGCGTATATCGCGAATCGGCGTTATCGTGCATGGAAAAATCGCCTCCATGGTGATTTATCCGCTTGGAACAGTGAAAATGACGAAAAGTTCCGCATATTGTGGCAACATTTGCATCGATTAGTAAAGCTGCACGGCCAAGTGTTACAACCGGACGATACGCTGACAGATTTCGTAAAGGCGGTAAAACTTCTCTTAGAAAGAACGGATCCGACGCTGGCACAAACGGCCAATATCGAAGTGACAAAGGCACTGCAGGCAGTGCGTTACGGCGGAGAAATCCCGGATGAAGCGTTACTTAAGGTATTGTTGGGGTGGTATCGCGAGCTCAGTAAATCCTATCGTAAGAAAACATCCACACTGCGTTGGTTCTATCAGGATGTCTGGACGGTAAAGGGACAGCCGTGGCAATAAGAATGTAAGTATGGCGGGATGTTGGACATGACAGAGTCCAATCTCCCGCCCTAGTTTGTCGCAAAATATTGATTTTGTGACATAAATTAAATCTCGAAAACAGCGCAACAAAAAGGAGCTTCCCATCGAGGCTCCCCTTTCGTAACGATCCGCTTAGGATCTTCTACTATTTGTTCCGTACGTGCTTCTGTTTCTTGTCCAGCGTCCAGTTTTTATCAAGTAGATGCTCGGCATAAATGGAGTTTGCCAGATAGCGAAAATCGTCCTGCTGATGCGCCTTATTAGTTAAGGTGTTAGCGAAGAGACGCATCGTTTTGCCTTTCTTATGAATACGTACGGCCTGAATGCTACCCTTGTACCCATTCATGTATTCGTGCGTCATAAACGCTTCTAACGGGTCTTGGTTCTTGGCTGTACGAATTAAAACCGTGCCGCCATCCGACGTGGTCAGGAAATAGTCCCCACCGAAGCCGTACATGATGTGATCGCCGCTTTCTTCGTATGGTGCCGTCGCCAAATCTTTTACCGGGAATTCTACCTTGGATAAGGCGTCAAATCCCATCCAGTCGCCGTCCAGTTTGAATTGCAAATTACTGAGCTTCGTATCCTTTACGAATTGCAAAGCATCCGACGTGTAGCCAACATAGGGCTTGCCGCTAGCAATGGCTTTAGCAACGTCCGAATCGTTATGAGGATACTGGCTACTGACAATGGCACTGGCTTCTTCCGGGCTCTTGTGCATAGGCGCGCGGAATATAGAGGCTTAAATTCGTTTGAATCAAGCGACCTTCCGGTACCGTCCCCTGCTGTAAAACGTTGAGTACGAAGCGATCCGCGATGCCGACCAGGTTTTTCGACGGTGTAGCAAAATTGCCACGCATCGGCCCCGCTGTGATGAGGCTTACCTGAGCCTTTTGTTTTAAGAGTGCATTAACGGCCTGAATCGCTTCCAGAGAATTGTTCTTAATGATGCTGACCGGTCCCTTCCCTATTACAACAGAGGTAGGATGCGGCGCTTCTGTGATCGCTTCTAAGGCGCCATCAAAGACGCCGACTTTTCTAAGCGTGTTCATGGTGAACCCATTGCGCTTAGCTTGGCGCATATTGATGACAATGGATCCTTGCGGATACACGACACCATCCACTGTCTTGGCCTTGGTTAAACGACTGACTTCGACATCATTGCGCAGCAAGAGAGAAATGGTTTCCTCAGCTGCCTTGCGATTGCGCTGCATCTTCGCATCCATCGGGATGACATAGTATTCCGGGAAGAAGTTCTTGTTCTCATTCTTATTCGGACGGAATACATCCGCCTCTGCCCCCGCCTCATCCTTTTGATTGACATAGTACTTGCGGATGGCTTCCGCATCGATATTTTTAACACCGCGCAGATAGCGCATTACCTGGTTCGCGAACATGCGATCACGATTCTTCACAACGAAATCCGCATTACCGACACATCCGAACTGCAGTGCACGAACGGCATCAGCATTGGCATAGGCAGACTCATTTCTTAAGAGCCATATCGTTTCCTTTCTATTTCAATTTGCCCTTCCTCACCTCCATTGGCAGGAAAGCCTTTCTTTTCTACGATACCATACTTAAACAAAAAAACAGCAAAGACAAATTTGTCTTTGCTGTTCTCGTTTAATGCGTAAAAGATTACTTCAACGTTGCGAACATAACCGCTTTGATGGTGTGCATACGGTTCTCTGCCTGATCGAACACCTTGGAGTGTTTGCCCAAGAAGACTTCGTCGTTGACTTCCATGCCGTCCAGGTCGAATTTATCACCGAACTTCTCGTTGACTTCTTCACCGATGGTGGTCTTGAGGTCATGGAAGGAAGGCAGGCAGTGCAGGAAGATGACATCTTCCGAAGCATTGTCGATGACCTTCTGGTTGACTTTGTAGGGATAGAGCTGGTTAATACGGGATTCCCAAACTTCATCCGGCTCGCCCATGGAGACCCAGATGTCCGTGTAGATAACGTCAGCGTCCTTCGTGCCTTCTTCAACATCATCCGTGAAGCGAATGATGGAACCGGACTCTTCCGCAAATTTCTTTGCTTTATCGATCAGCTCCTGCTTCGGCATGAGTTCTTTCGGACCGCATCCGGTGTAATTGACACCCAGTTTTGCGCAAGTGATCAACAAAGAGTTAGAGACATTGTTGCGGCAGTCGCCCATGAAGACGAAATTGATGCCCTTCAGGTAACCGAAGTTTTCCTGAATGGTCAGCATATCTGCAATCATCTGTGTCGGGTGGAATTCATCGGTCAGACCGTTCCATACCGGAACGCCGGAATCTTCAGCCAGCGTTTCGACCATTCTCTGATCAAAGCCGCGGTATTCGATACCATCGTAGAAACGTCCCAGAACTTTAGCGGTATCCGAAATGGATTCCTTTTTGCCCATCTGGCTCGAACCCGGATCCAAATAAGTCACGCCCATGCCCAGGTCACGGCCGGCAACTTCGAACGAGCAACGTGTACGTGTGGAGGTTTTTTCGAACAACAGAACGATGTTCTTACCTTCCAGATAGCGATGCGGTGTACGGGTCATCTTTAAATCTTTAAAGCGTTGTCCCAAGTCGATCAGGTACTGGATTTCCGCCGGCGTATAATCCGACAATGTGAGAAAACTTCTTCCTTGCAGATTGATTGGCATATTTTTACTCCTTTTTCAATCGAAATAGTAATGTACCGACGCCTACAAGCGTTGCCGCTTAAAGCGCCACTCTTTTTATATCACATTTTATCCGGAGCCGATACACCAATTAGGTCTAATGCGTTGTGTAAAACAGTTTTTACGGCCAACACCAGACCAACACGTTCATTCGTGCCTTCCGGATCTGCCTCATCGACGATCTTTGTTTCGCCATAGAAGCTGTGGAATGCGGTTGCTAATTGCATCAAGAAATTGGTCATCTTATTCGGCTGACGCAATTTTGCAGCTTCTGCCACCAAATCAGGGAATGAATCCAACAGTTTCAGCAGAACGACTTCCTTTTCGCTGGTCAAGTGGGTGTAATTTTCCACTTTTTTGAATTCCGGCGCTTTTTCTAGCAAACCTGCTGCGCGCGCGTGCGCATATTGAATGTAATAGATCGGGTTCTCATTGGAAGCCTTCTTTGCCAGACCGATATCAAAGTCCATCTGTGCTTCTACCGCACGGCTGATAAAGAAGTAACGCGAAGCATCAACGCCGACGTCATCAATCAACTCGCGAATTGTCACCGCATTGCCGGTACGTTTGGACATCTTGACTTCTTGTCCGTTTTCGACAAGGTGCACCATCTGAATAATGTCTACTTCCAAGTCATCGCGCTGGTAGCCGAAAGCCATTAAGGCTGCCTTCATACGATTGATATAGCCGTGGTGATCGGCGCCCCAGAGGTTGACCAACTTGGTATAGCCACGGTCGAATTTATAGAGGTGGTTTGCAATATCCGGCGTCATATAGGTCAAAAGACCATTGGCTTTACGCAAGACGCGGTCTTTGTCATCGCCCCACTTTGTGGTTTTTAGCCAGATCGCACCATCTTGCTCATAAACAATGCCCAGCTCTTTCATTTTGGCAATGGCCTCATCCACTTTACCGGAATCATAGAGCCATTGTTCGCTGATCCAAGAATCGAATTCGCAGCGGAAATCACGCAGAACTTCTTCGATCTTCTTCAGCTCTCTCTTATAGCCTTCCTGCTTAAAGAATTCCGTGCGACCTTCTTCTTTATCCAGCCACACATCGCCAATGGTCTTGGCTAACTCTTCACCAATTTGTTTAACATCCTCGGCGTTATAGCCATCTTCCGGAATGGCAACATCACGGCCAAAGTATTGTGCATAACGGGCATATACAGACAACCCTAAGTTTGTCATCTGTGCACCGGCGTCGTTGATATAGTATTCACGCAATACGTCATAACCGCTTGCTTTTAACAGACGGCAGATGACATCGCCCCAAACAGCCCCGCGTGCATGACCCAAGTGCAGATCACCAGTCGGGTTGGCGCTGACGTATTCTACCAAAATGGATTGGCGTTTTCCGCTATAATTTTCACCGTATTTTTTGCCCTGTGCCAAAACCTTGTTAACAATAGCGGCAAGAGAGGTTTTCTTAATACGGAAATTCAGATAGCCCGGGCCGGCCACTTCCACCGATTCCAGTACATCCGATTTTTCCTTCAAAACCTTCGCAAGCTCTTCGGCGATCTGGCGTGGGGCACGCCTTAATTGTTTGGCCAGCTGCATACAAATTGTTGAAGCATAATCCCCGAAGTCTGTGTTGCGCGGCACTTCGATAGGGATCGTATCCAGCTTCAGCGAATATTGCTCTTGGAGAACATCGCTGATGAGATTGCTCAGTTTTTCTTCATTCGTCATAATTCCCCCTGCCTTTTCTTTTACTGTCATCTTACAAAACGGAATAAAATGTCTGCCTTTCCTTGGTAGACGAAGCTATTATATCATATTATGTATGCGCAAACAGAAGGAATGCGAGAGCTACCGGTTGCTTCACGTTAGTGCTCTCCCCTTCTTCCATTGGGAAGTATAAAACCAAAAAAAGAGCCGCATACGCAATGCGACTCTATGACGTGCCATTGAGGATTCGAACCCCAGGCCTTCTGGTCCGTAGCCAGACGCTCTATCCAGCTGAGCTAATGGCACTCACTGAATGCATCATAGCATAGAATTTCACGAATAACAAATTTTTTGCCCTTTATCCTTAAAAAAAGTATACTGTGGTTACAAGATTGTACAATAGATCGGCATAAAAATGACCGACCTTTAAGAGGAGAACCTATGAGTATTAGTATGCTGCAGTCAAAATTCACCTCTCTGCTCACCCCGGAACGCGTGGCCAGTTATGATCAAGAGGTATATCAGGAACCGACAATGATGTTGATCCACAGCATGAGCCGTTTTTTATATATTCGTGAAGGCGATGCGACCATCCGTATCAACGGTGAAGAGTACAGGATGACAGAACATTCCATGATTGCCATCCTCCCCTGGGATGTGACGCAAATTGTTGCGGTGCGAAGGCCTGTTACTGCCGAACGCATCATCTATAACTTCAATTTCATGAATCTGTATCTTCGCTCCGATTATAATCCGAATAAACAATTTTTTAAGCTCTGGAAGGTCATGCGTAAGCATCCGATCATTTCTCTTGGCGTGAATGACGGCAAACGCATTGAAGATATCATTGAACGGTTGCGCAATGAAGTCGGTATCGAAAGTGTATTTTCAGAATGCGCCCATTCTGTTCCTGTCGAAAATTTTACACAAATCTATACCGTCTCTTTGGTGGTGGAACTCTTAGTTTTATATAATCGCGCATTGGAAAAGTCTGTTTCCGAAGATGCCGTTACCCAAAATACTGTAACCTCTGACAAAAGCAAAGATGGTGAAACGGAGGGTTTTTTCATCGGCGATCTTTTAAACTATTTATACAGTCATCTTTCCGAAAAAATTACCCTCAGTCGCCTCAATAAGATCTTCTACATCAGCCAATCTACCATCGCAAAGCGCTTGAAGGAGACCTTGGGTTATACGTTCCAAGAGCTTATTACCTCGATGCGCGTTTATAAGGCAATGGATCTCTTGACCTATACCGATTTTAATCTGCAGGAAATTGCGCAATTGGTGGGCATGAACGATGCGGCGCATCTGGTACACTCCTTTAGGAGCATGGAAGATATGACGCCCAATGAATTTCGCACGAATTTTTGTGCCGCTATTGAGAAAAAGACGCACTTAAAAACGTCTGAATCTTCCGTCGCCTTGGAGGTAGTCAATGACATCCTCCGCCACTATGAAGATCCCCTCACCACTCCGCAGTCCATTGCTGAAAAATACCATCTCACACTGGCCGAGTTGAATCGCGTGACCCTCTATTATGTCGAACGTTCCGCCTCCGATTTTATTGCATGGCTTCGAGTGAATAAAGCGTCCGAGCTACTGGTGCGAACGGATATGTCAGTGACAGAAATTGCTATGTCCGTCGGCTTTAAAACCTTAAAGACCTTTTATCGCTATTTCCGTAAGCATTTTTCCGCCTCACCGACAGAACTTAGAGAACGCGTGCATTACCAAAAGGCAGACGGTACCATCGAATATAATGAATTTGCTTCGATTTCTTGAGTTTTTTCTCATCAAAAAAAGGCCCCCGATCGGGAGCCTTTTTTGCGTTTTACATTAAGGCGGCACTGAATGCTTCTTTTAGAATTGGCATAAGTTCTTTTGCCGACAATGCAGACTGTCCGTTTACCAATTGCGGTGAACCGCCTCCGCGCACTTGTGCGCTTTCCTTTACGACATTGAGCCAATCTCTAGCTTTTCCCTCTGCCGAAGCAAATACCAACGCACATTTTCCATCGACTTCCGAAACAAGAATCTTCGACTTTTTATGCTCGAAAGCGATCTTTTGCCCCAGCATGCGCAGTGTTCCGCCGTCTTTATCCGGCAATTCGATGACCGGAGTATCTTCTTTTGACAAGGCATCGGCTTCATAGCCCGTCAATTTTTCTTGCAAGGCTTTGATCGTATCTTTTTGTTCATGTTCCGAAAGGAACAAGGCACGAACACGTTCGGTTAACTCTTTACGACTCACCTTCAACGTTTTTTCCAAGGTTTGTAGTGTTGTTTCATCGTCTTTTAAGGCACGTCCCACTGCCGGACCGATCACACAATGGATGCGCACGCCTCGCGAGGTTTTCTCGGCATGCGTAATGACAAAGCTTCCAATCTCCCCTGTACTGTGCAGATGCGGTGTACCGCACGGCTGTTCATCGAAAGTGCCAAATTTAACGATTCGAACCTGTTCCAAATCCTGGTAGGCAGGATCCGGATACTCTTTACCGGGAATGTAGGTAAAAGTCACCGGTACGTCGGCCAAAATGGCTTGATTCATGTACTCTTGAATGTCGTCCAGTTCTTCTTCGGTGATAGTATCCTGCGGGATTTCGTACCACTGATCGCCTTCATGCACGCCAACAGCACCGGGTTCCATCCCCTTGCGTTTCACATAACCATCCACGAGATGCAAGGCACTTTGTGCTGCTGTATTGGTAAGACGCGTATCAGGATCCACCTGCATATGAATGGGATTAGAGAGAGAGCCATTCACCCTATGCCACAGAACGCCATCTTTCCAGGTAAGATCCGTTATCGGTAACCCGTTTATCGTACCGCGATCCGATGGCATACCGCCCTTTTCACCCCAAAATACAGTATCTTCAAAAGTATAGGCACCATCTTTTTCCTCGGCAATGGTAGTATCGGTTTCCAAACGCCAAAAATCATCATAGTTTCCCTGCATGATGTCTCCTTTCAATTTTTAACTTTCTGTCTATATACCCAAAGGGGAAAGATGATATTCTCTGCATGGTGAAGAGTCCTCGGCAAAATGTATTGACGGAAAACAAAAAAAGAGAGGGGAAATCTCCCCTCTCTTTTACGGATAGCAAGGATCCGTTACGTCTTGTCTTAGAAAATCATTTCGGCAACGGTCAGAATGATCGCGCAAGCCACAGCAATGATAACGAGCAGCTTGAAGACCCATTTGAGGTAGGTCGCATACTCGACATGCGATGCTGCCACACCACCCATAACGACACCGGAGGTCGGCGTTGCCATGTTAACAACACCAGAACCGGCAGTGAAGATATTGACCATGATGTTCGGGTTGAAGCCCAACTGTGCTGCCAAGCCGCCCATAACCGGAATCGACAGGCCGGCCAAGCCGGAAGTCGAAGGAACGAGGAAGCTCAACAGGATATAAACCACGAGGGACAGCGGGACAAAGACCACACCCGGAACGCCTTGCAGCAAGCGTGTGCACTGATCCAAGATCCAGAAGTCCATGTGCGTTGCGCCCATAACAACTGTGATACCACGGGACACAGCAATAATGATACCAACGGACAGAAGGTCTTTCGAACCATCAATGAAGCTCTCAACATAGCTGTGTTCGCTGTAGCCGCCGATGATAGCAATCACGATGGAGCTCAGAATGAACCAAGCCGCCAATTCCAAGAAGTACCACTTGCCAAGCGGCAGACCTGTCAATTTGTCGGTCCAACCGAAAGCAGCCATGTATGCTTCTTCATTGCCATGGAACACGAGATCCTGATACGAAATCAGGGACATGATCATAACAACAAAGGTGATGGCAAAGACGATCAAGATCGCCTTATGACGACCGGTGAATTCAATGTGTGTATTCGGATCTTCTTCACCGAATTGTTCACGCATAGTTTCTTGCTCTTGCAAAGACAGGATCGTCGAACCCTTGTCTCTCTTCACCTTCTTGGCATAGCGCAGTGTAAAGGCAATAGCAATAGCAATCACGACCAGCCACAGGATGGCACCGATCAAATAGATCAGACCGCTGTTCGGGGTGATACCGCTGGCTTTCAAGCCGGCAATAGCAACGCCCGTAGCAAACGGGTTAATCGTGGAACCCAAGCAACCGGCAGCAGAGCCGACTAAAACGGTAGACAGAGCGACGACCGTATCAAAGCCTGCCACAACCATTGCTGAGGTGATAAAGGCGTAGAAACCGATGGTCTCTTCAGCCATACCATAGGTGCTGCCGCCCAACGAGAACAAGAGCATCAGGACAACAATGAGGATTTCCTCTTTGCCGTGCAGCTTATGAACCAACGCGTTGATACCGGCTTCCAAAGCGCCCGTCTTCATAACGATGTTCAGGAATCCGCCCAAGGCGATGATGAACATCAACAGATCGGAGGCATTCGTAAAGCCGTTCGGAATAGCCATAACAAAGTCTTTTACCTGGGCACCTACAACGGTGACGTGTTCGCCCTTATCCACAATATCGAGTAAATCCTGATAATCTCCCGGATCCAACGTCTTGATAATGGAATCGCTGATGGTAGCACCGTTCAAAAAGAAAGAAATAATGCAAAGAACGGCAAGAATGATGACCAGAATGGTAAAAGCAGATAAAGAATGACGCTTCTTTTTAGCTGGCATCGTTTCGGCGTTCGGCTGTTTATTCATATCAGCCATAATGAACTCCTTTCAATAATTTCTTCGAACCGCGAGGGTTCGTTCGCTGACAGGTTACTTCGTAATCACGGTACCTGTCTTTCCTTCCAACGCTTCTTTTGCTTTTGCAAGAGACGTGATCAGCGCCTTGCCGCCTTCACGTTGTTGGACATAATCTAAGCATGCTTCAATCTTCGGCAGCATGGAACCGGGGGCAAATTGCCCTTCTTCAATGTACTTCTTAGCTTCTTCGACATTCATCGTGTCGAGGCCCTTCTGATCCGGCGTATTGAAGTTAATCGCCACTTGATCGACAGCTGTCAAAATCACGAGCATATCCGCTTCAATATCCAAGGCCAAACGAGAAGAGGAGCGATCCTTATCAATGACCGCCGGAACACCGCGATAGGTGCCGTTCTCTTCGACAACAGGGATGCCGCCGCCACCGACGGTGATCACGATGTCGCCAAGCTCTACCAATTGTTTGACCACACCCAATTCAACAATCTTCTTGGGCAACGGGCTGGCAACGACACGGCGATAACCGCGACCGGCATCTTCCACAAAGGTATAACCGGTTTCAGCGGCTAATTTATCCGCTGCTTCTTTATCCATGAAGCTGCCGATCGGCTTACTCGGCTTTTTAAAAGCAGGATCTTTCTCATCCACGACAACCTGTGTGACGACACAAGCCACTTGACGATCGTTCTGCTTTCTGTTGGCCAGTTCCGCCTGAATGGACTGAATCAGATGATAGCCGATGTAACCCTGGCTCATTGCACCACATTCCGGGAAAGGCATAGCTGGTGTGTTGCCGCCGTGTTCGGCGGAAAAGGACATGGCGTTGTTGATCATACCGACTTGGGGGCCGTTGCCATGACCGATAATCACATCATAGTTTTCTGCCAGATCCACGATGGTCTTAGCCGTCTGTTTCACCAGCTCCAACTGCTCCTTCGGCGTGCTGCCCAGAGCGTTACCGCCCAAGGCCACAACAATCCTTTTTTTGCTCATAGTATCTCCTTTATTCATACCAAATTTCATTAATAAATGCAATTCCAATGAAACCGCAAACCGGTACGCCACAGGCAGTACCGGCTTACGGAGTCATTAGCAGACCATATTCATTTTAACAATTAGTTTTCACGAATCAGCGGCATGGACATGCAGCGCGGGCCGCCACGACCAACCGTCAGATTGTCTGCATCAAGCTCGATGACTTCAAATCCGGCTTCCTTCAAGGACTTGTTCGTCTCGAAGTTGCGCTTGTAAACGACGATCTTGCCCGGGGAAAGAGTCAAGGTGTTGGAACCATCGGTCCACTGTTCACGCTCAGCAGCCATGTCATCGCCACCGCCGCAGGGGAACAGACGAACTTTTTCAATACCGAGAATGCCGGCCAGGATCTCGCCCAAGGAGCCCTTGTGTTCTTCGATTTTGACGTCATGTTTTGCTTCGTCTTTCGTCAGTTCGAACACGCGCAGTGTTGCGGTGATGCCCGGATGATACGTAAAGGCGTCGTGATCGATCATCGTGAAGACGGTGTCAAGGTGCATGAATGCACGGGATACCGGAATATTGAATGCGAAGATGCGTTCAATCTTATTGCCTTCCGTTTCGAAGAAGAGGTTCATGGCCAATTTCTGGATGGCATCAGCCGTCGTACGCTGAGAAATACCAACGAACAGTGTTTTTTCGTCTACGTTGAAGACGTCTCCGCCCTCAATGTGGAAGTGATTGTGACGTCCGTAGAGGTCTTTGACCTGTCCTTTGTATTCCGGATGATATTTGAAGATGTAATCCGCATAGATGGTCTCACGGTTGCGGGTTACGGAGAACATTTTATTGATCACAGCGCCGTTGCCAACCGAGGCGAACGGATCGCGGGTGAAATAGAGGTTCGGCATTGGATTGACGAGCAGATACGGATGCTCCAATTCGTCAATCAGGAAGTTCGTTTCGATGTCACCCAATTCTTTGAAGGAAACACCCGCCATGGTCTTCATGACGAACTCTTTGGTGTCTTTAATACCGGCAAAGAATTTTTTCAGAATATTATGATAGGTTTCGGTATGGATACCCGCATCATCCAAGTATTCATCGATGAATTTCTCGCGAAGGCCCTCGTTTGCATCCAGGGTTTTCGCCATTAAATCTTCGAGGTATACCACTTCTACGCCCTCTTTGCGAAGAATATCCGCAAAGGCATCGTGCTCTTTTTGTGCCTTCGTTAAATCCGGAATATCGTCGAACAGCAGCTCACCGAGCGTATCCGGTGTCAGGTACTTGAGTTCGTCGCCCGGGCGATGAACTAAGACTTTCCTTAGAGGCTTAATCTCACTGGTAACTTGAATGGGTTTCATATCATTCCTTTCTGTTCCAATTGCTGATCTCTTAGAGATCTTATTATAAAAACGGTTTTACAGGCATGACTATTTCTGTATCAAGCCATATATAGTATATGGCCTTCAGGCGTTAAAGGAAAGTCACTTAATGCCCGTTTCGTTGTAGAAATTAGCAAGTTCGCCTCTTCCCTCATCGTTGCGGATGCTCACTTTCGTATTGTGCAGAACCGTACGCTGAGTTTTCCCCACGATATATAGAAACAGGCGGCAAAGCAGCAATACTCGAAACAGATGCCTATCTGAATTTTGAAAAATGTTTTCATGTCTACAACTTATCACCTTGCTCTTTGGTCTGAAGTCGAATATACGCCCTCCCTATTTTAATGTTATAATTAAGCCATTGTAACTGCAAAAGGAGGATCCCATGGATTTTGAGACGACAAACTTCATCCATCAAATTATTGAAGAAGAATCCGCCCCAGGTGGACGTGTACACGGAAAACAGATTGTGACCCGTTTTCCTCCGGAACCCAACGGTTTCCTTCACATCGGTCATGCCAAAGCAATTAATATGGATTTCGGCACGGCTCTAAAATATAACGGTATTTGCAATCTGCGTATGGACGATACAAACCCATTAAAAGAAGAAACTAAGTTTGTTGAATCGATCAAAGAAGACATCCATTGGCTGGGATTTGACTGGGGTGATCGTTTCTATTTTGCTTCGGATTATTTCGATCGCATGTATGAAGCCGCGCAGGTGTTGATTCGTAAAGGTCTTGCCTACGTAGATGATCTTTCACCGGAGGAGATGCGTGAATATCGCGGCACACTGACGGAGCCGGGTAAACCCAGTCCTTGGCGTGATCGCAGCGTCGAGGAAAATCTGGATCTCTTTGATCGGATGCGCCGCGGGGAATTCGCAGACGGTGAAAAAACCTTGCGTGCTAAGATTGATCTGGAATCTGGCAATATCAATATGCGCGATCCGGTCTTATATCGTATTGCCCATCTGCATCATCATCGCCAGGGTGACAAATGGTGCATCTATCCGATGTATGATTTTGCGCATCCGATTGAAGATGCCTTGGAAGGAATTACGCATTCGCTTTGCTCGTTGGAATTTGAAAATCATCGCCCCCTGTATAACTGGGTGGTCGAAAATACGGATATGCCCCATCGTCCGCGTCAGATTGAGTTTGCACGTCTGAATCTGACTCATACGGTTATGTCAAAGCGCAAATTAAGAACACTCGTCGAGGAAGGCTTGGTGGATGGCTGGGATGATCCGCGTCTGCCAACCTTGCAAGGGTTACGTCGCCGCGGATTTACGCCGCAGAGCATTCGCAACTTCTGTGAACGCATCGGGATGACAAAAACCGACAGCATGGTGGATGCCCGTTTCTTGGATTATTGCGTGCGCGAGGACTTGGACGAGCATGCGCCTCGTGCCATGGCTGTGTTGGATCCAATTCGTTTGGTGATCGATAACTATCCGGAAGATAAGGAAGAAATTTGCACGATTGCTAATCATCCTAAGGATCCCTCCATGGGAACGCATCAGGTTCCCTTTAGCCGTGAAATTTGGATCGAACGCGAAGATTTCATGATTGATCCTCCCAAAAAATACTTCCGTCTCTTCCCCGGCAATGAAGTGCGTCTGCAAAATGCCTATATTGTTAAGGCAACGAATTACGAATTGAATGAAAACGGTGAAGTTGCCGTAGTACACGCTACCTATGATCCGGACTCCTTTGGCGGAAACGCCGCCGACGGCAGAAAGATACGCGGAACCATTCACTGGGTACCGGTACGGCACGGCGTTACTGCAGAAGTGCGCCTGTATGAGCCGTTATTCTCTGTCGAGAATCCTGATGCGGAAGAGGCAGACTATCGCGACCTCATCAACCCGAATTCCTTAACCGTGATTTCCAATGCCGTTGTGGAGCCCTGGCTTACCGAAGAGCATCCGGACGACACGCGTTATCAATTCATGCGCAAAGGCTATTTCTGTGAGGATCGTCACTATTCTACCCCTGAGAAACGCATTTTCAATCGTATCGTAACGTTGCGGGACAGCTTTAAACCGCAAGCATAATGTAGGGAGGCCATATGTCGTACTATAGAACGCTGATAAAACGAGAGCGCCGAGGCATTCTTCGCGTGCATAAAAAGGGGCAATCCCCATCCTCTCATATTAAATTTCTCGTTTTGATGAGTTTTTTGGTACCGATTCTCCTTTTATTGCCGGCATTTATCTATGCCGGCATTTTCCCTTTTGGAGATCAAACCACCCTGGCTGTGGATTTGCGCAATCAGTACATTGGCTTCTTTGAAGCCTATAAGCACGTATTTTCGGATTTCGGCAGCCTGCTCTACAATTTCACCAAAGGGCCGGGCGGATTAATGAGTGCTACCGACGCCTACTATTTAATGAGCCCGTTAAACTTTTTGTTTTTCCTTTTCCCCTCAGCGCAAATGCCTTTGGCCGTTCAACTCATCCAAGTGCTGAAAATCGGACTCTCCGGTGCTTTTTTTGCTCTCTTTTTATCCCGTCGCGAACATGGCGATGACTGGCGGACGTTATTATTTGCTTGCTTTTATGCCCTGATGTCATTTTCCATGGCCAATCTATTAAACGTCATGTGGTTGGATGTGCTTTACATGGCACCTTTGGTGTTGCTTTATTTGGAACGCTTCTTGGATGGGAAAAGTCCGCTACCCTACATTCTTTTGCTATTGTGGACCATTTTGATGAATTTCTATATGGCCTACATGCTCTGCGTTTTTCTCGGTTTCTATGCCCTCTGGTCCCTCATTCGTCGCCCGCGTCCAAACGGCAAGAAATCGGGTAATTGGATAAAAACCTGTGTGCAAAAGTATTTTTCTTTTGTTCTCTTTTCGGGTATTGCCGTAGCCATGTCCGCTTGGCTGTTGCTCCCCAACCTTTATTCACTTTTGCTCAGTAAGGGGCCCTATCAAGATCAAGTTGTAGCTAAAGCCGTTTTTCAGTATCCCTTAGCTGACCCGTTGTCTCGCTTGATTCCGTTTGCCTTTGACTATGATCAAGTCTCCAATGGCTATGCCAATATCTATTCTGGTACCTTGTGCACAATTCTATTGTTTTTCTATTTCTGTAATGCACGCGTATCGGTGCGAGAACGCATTATTTCGTTCCTATTGACGGCTTTCTTACTCGTATCAATGAATTTTCGCCTGCTCAATGTATTTTGGCACGGTTTCCAATATCCCATTTGGTACAATTATCGCTTTTCGTGGATCTTCTGCCTGTTTACGGCACTCCTTGCCTTCCGCGGATTTATGCGGATGCGCCGTGTCTCGTTGGTGCAACTTTCTATAACACTTGTTAGCTTCGTTGCTCTTCTCGGCTATCTCGCCTATCGAAAATACACGGATGACAAGGCCTTTTCCTTCCTGACCCTCTACCATCTGGCAGGAACTTTCGTATTGGCGATCGTGTATCTGGTTCTTTTGGTGCGCTGGACGGCGGAGAAAAAGATGCTTAGGACAGCTTCCTTTATGCTGCTTCTTTTCTCCTTGCTTGAAATTTCTGCCAACGCTTGTGTCTATACCGCTTGCTTCACTTATGAGGGACTAACGGAATTTGCGGCATTTCATCAAAATATGCAGCAGGCTCTTGCAGACGTGCGTCCGAAGGCGAATACGTTTTATCGTATTGAAAAAACGTTCATGCATGACAGTAACGATGGAATGCGTTTCGGCATCAGCGGATTGACGCACTTCAATTCCACCTATGAATTTAACACCATTGAATTTCTCTCAAGTCTTGGCTTTTCGCGAGGTCGTGCATCGACCACCGGCGGAAATGCAACAAAATTCACTGATGCATTCTTTGGGATTCAGTATTATTTGGCCGGAAAAGATAAGGAAAATACGCCGACGTTTGCCGGTGAAGACTCGGTCTATAAGCCAAAAACACATCGCCCTGATATTCAAAACATGACCTTAAAAACAGAGCATCCTTGGATTCGCGTCTATGAAAATCCATGGTGCATGCCTTTCGGCATGGTGGCGGAAAAAGAGCTCGGAAACTTTGAGATCGGGCGTAAAAATCCTATCGACTTGCAGGATTATCTGGCAAATATGCTGGATGGGAAGGCGGAAGCTAAACTCAATTATTTTGTACGCCGCCCACTGGAAAAGCCGCAATTCATTAATCTAAAAAAAGAGGAACATAGCACGGAGCTGGCTACCTATCGCAGAATATCCTCGAACAAAGACGAGCATGCACAGATTAAATATAAGGTGCATACAGCCGGCAATGCTTCGGCGTATATGACCATCTCCGAAACGTTCAATTCTTCCAATTCATTTGTGTTCCTGAACAATAAGCAAATCGAAAACAAACGCTCCGGCAGTGTATCCACTTCGCAAGTCTTGAACGTCTCCGCTGCCAATGAATCCGAGAAAACACAGGATCTGACGATTCAGATGCATCGCAAAAAAGATAGTTTTCGTCTCAATCACGTCGCTTTATTTGAATTGGATGAGAATGCGCTGAAGGATGCCGTGGCATATCAGAAAAAGAATGGCTTACATTTAACATCGTTTCATTCGACGGCATTTTCCGGTACCTTTGAAGCGACAGAAAATACGCCCTACTTGCTCTTAACCCTTCCTTATGATGAAGGATGGAGCGCAAAGCTGGATGGACGCTCTGTCCCTACAAAGAAGGTCTTGAATGCATTAACAGCGATTTCGGTGACGCCCGGCACTCACAAACTGGAGATGGAGTTTCACACCCCCATGCTGTGGGAGGGATGTTGTTTAAGCCTGACCGGACTCATGTTTCTATTTGTTTTGATCCGTAATGAACGGCAAAGTAAGGCTCGAACAGTATCAGCAGTATCGGTAGGACATGAGGAGGCACTCTAATGCGTCTTTCTTGGGTAAGAAGCATCAGTCTCCTGTTGCGCGTGCTGGGAACCGTAGCGCTATTTTTCACGCTCTTTCCCCCGGTAGGCGTTCATCCTTGGATTCCCCTCGCAGGCTTTCTGTTCTTGTGGGGATCGGCTGCTGCCCTAGATTATACGAAGTGGCGATGCCCCCACTGCCTCCACCATCTCGGTAAACGCATGTTTCCCCTTCCTGCGCGTTGCCCGCATTGCCATCAAACGCTTCATGCGCATGATAAAGCCATCACAGAGGCGGAGTATCGCCGGTATCGGGATGCGAATAAAGAAAATCGGCCGCCACAATAGAAACACCCCAAACGGATCATCTGAATTGTTCTTCATGTTAGCAGACTTACAGTACTTCTTTGAGGATCGATGAAAAGTACTGTAGAATTTAAGCCTCTTTTACAGTGTAAAATTCCTTTTCACCTAAAAGTACTGTAGTTTTACGTCCTAAAATACAGTACTTTTAGCAATTATTGGAATTTGCACTGTTTTTTTATCGCATTTTTTACAGTACAAAAAGACATAATCGAAAAAAGTACTGTATTTGGTGCCGATTTTATACAGTACAAACAAGCGTTATCGAAAAAAGCACTGTAATTGCTGCCGATTTTATACAGTACAAATTCACTTTTTCACAAAAAGTACTGTTTTTTGACGGATTTTCCTACCTTAAATAATTAAATAAAACGAAAAAACGGTATCTCCTTTTGGGAAAGTCGTTTTTAGCTGAATCCCTTTTTCATTAATGAATCCATAGCCGTGCCAACATCATGATGAAAGGAATGGTCACTGCGCAGCCAAGACAGGTTACCACGATAATCTGCGACGCATAATAGGTGTCCAGATGATAGATTTTTGTCTGCATGGCTAAGTTGTTGGCTGTCGGACAACTCCAGGCAACGACGGTTACCATACGCAACTCGACAGAACCGAAGGGAAATAGGATCAATAGTACTAACGGCACAATGGGAAATACCACCAAGCGTATAAAGGCAACAAACCATACGCGCTTCGTTTTGAATAAGCCGGAGAGCGGTTTGGCTGCAATAAAGGCACCGAGTATGATCATGGCTAAGGGAGAATTAATCGCTACCAAAGCCGAAATGGGACGCAATACGATTTCCGGAACGGGCACCTGCAGCAGATAGAAGAGCCAACCTCCAACGAACGATAAAAATATGGGTTGCTTCACGATGCTCTTTACCGATGGCAAGCTTTTAGAAGCATTGGGATCCAACAGACGTGAGCCGTATAAAATGATGAGAAGATTGGACATCACAACCGATGGAGCAATGTAAAAGGCGCATTTCGGACCAAAGAACGCTGTAGCAATGGGAATGCCCACGAATGCCTTATTATTAAAAATGACCGCAAAACGATCAATCGGATGTTCTTTCCCGAAAATAAGACGGGAGAGCAGAATATAAAGAAATTGTACTAAGGCCGTAAACAGCATGATGCCAGCTAGGGACAGCGCTTCATCGGGATCAAAGGGACGCAAAAAAGAATGAAAAAGCAATATCGGCAAAAAATACGCAATGAGAATCTGACTCATCTCGTTGGTGGTTGTCGATGAGAGTTTTCCTTTTCGCGCCAGAAAAAAACCAAATCCGGCTAAGAACGCAAACACTGCAAATTGTTGAAAAAAAGCCAGCACGCTATCCTTCCTTACTGCACATTCATTTCGCTTTGATGTCCTTTTATTTTAACCTATTTTATTCTATTGCACAGAAAAAGCCCCTTTCTCTACAGAGAATCTCCATAGAAAAAGGGGCAATGAAACTATTTTGCTACATCAGTGGCGCGTGTTTCACGCACAATATTGATTTTAATTTGTCCCGGATATTCCAGTTCACTTTCGATCTTTCGAGCGATATCGTGCGCCAGAATGACCATCTTATCCTCTGATACTTCTTCCGGTTTTACCGCAATACGAATTTCGCGGCCGGCTTGAATGGCATAAGATTGTTCGATGCCCGGGAAGGATTTGGCAATTGCCTCCAGATCCTCCAAACGCTTGATATAATTTTCTGTCGATTCACGACGAGCGCCCGGACGAGCCGCTGACAAGGCATCGGCAGCCTGTACAATAAAGGCTTCAAGCGTTGCCGGTTCCACATCATTATGATGCGCCTCAATACAGTGCACCACTTCCTTGCTCTCGTGATACTTTTTAGCAACACGAACGCCAAGCTCCACATGGGGCAATTCGATTTCATGATCGATCGCTTTACCGAGATCGTGCAGCAAGGCACCGCGCTTAGCAATCTTCACATTAGCACCGAGTTCCGTTGCTAACATACCGGCAAGCTGCGCTACCTCAATCGTATGCTTCAGAGCATTTTGACCGTAGGATGTGCGATATTTCAGTTTACCCAGCGTTTTGACAATTTCCAGATGAATGTTGCGAATCCCGACTTCATCCACAGCCGCTTCGCCGGCTTCACGGATCGCGTGCTCCACTTCCTGCTCCGCTTTCTGATAGAGCTCTTCGATACGAGTGGGATGAATACGCCCATCAACGATGAGCTTCTCCAAGGCGACACGCGCTTTTTCACGACGTACCGGATCAAAGCACGACAGGACAACAGCCTGCGGCGTATCATCGATAATCAGGTCAACACCAGTCATCTGTTCAAAGGCACGAATATTGCGCCCTTCACGACCGATGATGCGTCCCTTCATTTCGTCATTCGGCAAAGGAACCACCGTGACTGTACTTTCTGCCACAAAATCTGAGGCATAGCGTTGCACCGTACGGGTAATAATTTCCCGTGCGCGGCTTTCCGCTTCATCACGCGTTTTAGCTTCTTCTTCCCGCAGAATTTGTGCACGTTCATGCACAGCATCTTCACGGGTTTTTTCGAGCACCAATTCACGTGCCTGCGCCTGATTTAAATCGGCAATCCGCTCCAACTCCTCTTGGCGCTGAGCGATCAACTGATCGGCACGCGTTTCCTTTCCCTTTAATCGATCCTGGTCTTTAGCCAGTTTCTTCTCCTGCTCTTCCATTTGTGCGCTCTTGTCATCCAGCAAGTCTTCGCGCTTATTTAAGCGGCGCTCCGTATCTTGCAATTCGTTTTGACGGCGCACATACTGTGCCTCTTGTTCATCGCGCATGCGATGAATTTCCTCCTTTGCCTCCAGCAAAGCTTCTTTTTTATATGTTTCCGCTTCGCGATTGGCATCATCGATAATCTTATCAGCCAGAGATTTTGCCGAACCGATCTTGGCTCGGTTCTGATCCATACGATACTTATTACCGACAAAGAAGAAAATTACGGCACCCGCCAGGAAGGCCAGAATGGGATAGATATAATCCATAGTTACCTCCTTTCCGTAAAATTTTCCTTACAAATCCTTAATCAGTCCAACGTAAAGGTTTCACTTCCTTGATTGTCGGAAGCGGATGAAGGGTTGCTTTGACTGTCGCCCGCGCTTGCTTCATCTTCTCCCTTCGGTTGAGCCAGATCATGGAGAGTCGCGCGCAATTCACTTTCCATTTTTTTGCGCAGGTCCGGATGCTCCGCAATGAAATTCTTAGAGTTTTCGCGTCCCTGGCCGAGTCGTTCACCATCGTAGCTGTACCAGGCGCCGGCTCGTTCCACAATCCCCAGATCAAAAGCAGTATCGAGCAGGGTTCCGATTTTTGAGATCCCCGTCCCGTACATAATATCAAACTCCACTCGCTTGAATGGAGGAGCGACCTTATTTTTGACAACCTTAACCTTGGTACGGTTACCAATGACTTCTTCTCCGTCCTTTATTTGTTCGCCACGGCGAATTTCCATACGGATCGTAGAATAGAATTTAAGCGCAACACCGCCCGTCGTCACCTCCGGATTCCCGTACATGACGCCGATTTTTTGGCGGATTTGGTTTAGGAAGATAACCGTCGTATTAGATTTTGAAACCACCGGCGTTAATTTACGCAAGGCCTGACTCATCAGACGAGCTAACAGACCCACATGGGTGTCCCCCATTTCGCCTTCAATCTCTGCACGCGGCACCAGCGCAGCCACCGAGTCCAAAACCACCACATCGATAGCATTGGAGCGCACCAGACTTTCCAAAATTTCCAGTGCCGATTCCCCGTCGTCCGGTTGTGAGAGTACGAGATTATCCGTATCCACGCCCAAACGACGCGCATAACCGACATCCAGTGCATGCTCGGCATCGATAAAAGCGGCAATACCGCCCAGTTTTTGAGCCTGCGCGATAGTTTCAAGCGCCAACGTGGTTTTACCGGAACTTTCCGGACCGTAGATCTCGATCACACGTCCGCGCGGTAATCCGCCCACTCCAAGCGCCAAGTCCAAGTTGATCGCACCGGTCGGAATGGCATCAATCTCTTGTACCGGCTGTTCGCCAAGGCGCATAATCGCACCTTTGCCGAACTGCTTTTCAATCTTACTGAAGGCGAGCTTTAACGCCTTTTGTTTATCTTCCTGATTCATATTTGCAATGGCCATAATGCCTCCTGTTACATGTTTTGGAGATCTAGGATCTCCCGATTTTTCCACAGATAATCCACTCCCGAGAGAATGGTGAAAATGACGGCAAGCGCAACCAAGACGTTCGCCACCGGAAATGGTCTTAAGAAAGACAGCCAATTGTTTTCCATCAGCAACACGATGATAGCCAGCATTTGGAACGTCGTTTTGTATTTTCCCCAGATAGAAGCCGCAATGGTTACGCCATTGGATACGGCAATCGTGCGAAATCCGGTAATCATGAGCTCGCGCACCACAATAATGACGACAACCCACGAGGCAATCTGTCCGCCACCTACCAGCAAAATAAAAGCTGATAGCGTCAATGCCTTATCCGCCAAAGGATCCATAAACTTGCCGAAGGTCGTCACCAAATGCCGACTGCGGGCAATATGACCATCCAGAAAATCCGTTACAGAAGCAATGATAAACAGTAAAGCGGGAATGACACTGTTCGGCGTCAAGCACAGATAGCTTGCGACGAAAAAAGGAATCAGTCCCATCCGTACCATCGTAATCTTATTCGGCAGATTCATCCTCATCCTCCTGCCACGACGATTCATGCAGATACACCTCTCGCGGCTTCGATCCATCCTGCGATGAAATAGCTCCCATCGCTTCCAACTCATCAATAATGCGTCCCGCGCGTGCATAGCCGATGCGGAAACGTCGCTGTAAGCCGCTAATGGAGGTGGTTTCTTCATGGCTGATAAATTCCAGTACCTCATCCATCAGAGCATCTTGCGGCGCATCCTCGTCGTCACGCGAAACTTCTGTTTCTTTTTCAATCGAGGCAACCAAATCCTTGTCATAGGAGACGGTATGTTGATCCGTCAAAAATTGCGTTACCTTCGAAACTTCCGTATCCGAAACAAACGCCCCTTGTACACGTTTCGGTTTGGGAAAATTTGAGGGATAGTAGAGCATATCGCCCTTGCCCAATAATTTCTCCGCACCGCTTTGATCCAGTATCGTGCGCGAATCCACCGAAGAGGAAACCGCAAATGAAATGCGCGAAGGAATATTTGCTTTAATCGTACCCGTAATAACATCCACCGAAGGACGCTGCGTAGCAATGATCAAATGAATGCCGCAAGCACGGGCCATCTGTGCCAGACGGGTAATGTGTGCTTCAACATCTTTGGAGGCCACCATCATCAAATCGGATAACTCATCGATGATCAAAACAATGTATGGCAGATTCTCCATCGATTCGTCAATTTTCTGTTGCTCCCGATATCCGCCGATATCGCGCACGGAATATTGCGAAAACAAGCGAAAACGACGCTCCATTTCCTTTACCAACGTATAGAGCGCACGGGCGGCTTTCTTCGGATCCGTCACAACCGGAATCATCAGATGCGGAATATCGCTATAGACCGACAATTCCACGACCTTCGGGTCAATCAAAATCAGTCGCACCTCTGAAGGAGCATATTTATACAGAATGCTCATGATAATCGTATTGATGCAAACGGATTTGCCGGAGCCGGTTGCGCCGGCAATGAGCAAATGCGGCATTTTAGATATCTTTGCTATGACGGGATCTCCGTCAATGCTCTGTCCCAAAGCGATTGGAATGCCCGAATCCGAACGAATAAACGCATCGCTCTGCAGAATATCCCGAAGCCATACCGTATCCGACACTTTGTTTGGCACTTCCACGCCCACGTAAGGTTTACCGGGAATCGGCGCCTCGATGCGAATGTCCTGGGCAGCCAGCGCCAGCGCTAAATCATCCGCTAAATTCGTAATGCGACTGACCTTAACGCCCGCTTGCGGTTTTAACTCAAACTGCGTCACAGTTGGTCCGCGCTGAATCGACACGACACGCGATTCGATTCCAAAGGAATCAAGCGTCGTTTCAATTTTACGCGCCTGCTCTTCCAAATTTTCTGTACTCGCGCTGCCCGATTGTTCTCCCGTTTTTAATAACGCGATGGGAGGCGTAATATACGTCTTTTCATCGGCTACATCAGTAGACGTGCCAAAATCTTGGACGTCCTCCGTTTTGTCTTTCTCGTCCTTTTTTGTTGTCTTAGAAGGCACATCTGCCGGCGGTTCCGCCTTAGATGCTGATGTCTTTTTTTCGGCGCTTAACGTACGGTCGTTATAGTTTTTGATCCGAATGGGTGCCGTTTCTGACGAATCATTCTCCGAGGTTTCTTCCTCGAATAGAGGTTCCGGATGAAAACGACGATTCTCCGCTTCAGGGATCTGTTCCACAACCTCGTCATGTCGATTGCGTGAGAAATCTGCACGATGTTCAGTGACTTCACGTTCTCTTTTTTCATTCCGCCGCTTTTCCGCAGAAGCTTGCAGAGAAGCGTGTACATCCCCCGCCTTTGACCATCCTGCAGCAATCCATTGCGTGACAATGTTGAAAAACTCCAACAACTTCACGTCGAATAAATGCAACACGAAGAAGAACAGGACAAACGAAAAGAGCAGCCAAAGTCCGATTTCTCCAATGAAACGTCGAAATACAAAACTCAATACCCCGCCAAGCATGCCGGCACCGCGCAATATCTCCCCACGTTCCGCCGACAACGCTACGGTCGTCTGAAACGAAGCTAAAGGCAGATCACTGACACTGAATAGCATGCTGATACAGAAAAACAAGGCGACCAGATAAAGAAGGGTACGAAGGAGTTTCCCGTGCAACGTATGCGCTACGCCGGCCACTAAAAACAATAAAATAAGCGGCGGAACGGCATATGCGGTGACACCGAATAGCTTGAAAAAGCCGCCTCCGATTACACGACCAAACCAGCCGGTCTGCGCACGGAAATAAATGGTTGCTGCGCAAATAATGAGGGCTATAAAGCTGGCAACCATTAAATACTGAATTTTTTCATCCTGCGTTCGCTTTTTATCGCGTCTTGTTCGATTTGCCATGCTTCCTCCTCACCCGCCTTTAAGTATAACATAACCGCCTAACAAAAAGACGACAAGGGCGTGGGAAAGTGTTTCTTCCCGTCCCTTGTCGTCTCATTTTTCTCAAATAGAGCTTTGATTACCTTCCTTACGGACGCGGCAACAGTGCTTTACGCGAAAGGTTAATGCGGCCCTTATCGTCAATTTCGATGACCTTTACCTTGACCTTGTCACCGATTTCCACCACATCTTCCACGGACTCGACGCGTTCATGCGCCAATTTGGAGATATGGATCATGCCTTCCTTGTTGCCGCCTAAGTCGACAAATGCGCCAAACTTCATAAGCCGTACGACGGTTCCTTCATAAACATCACCGACTTCGACGTCACGAACAATCTCTTCGATCATCTTCTTGGCCTTTTCGCCACTTTCGCCGTCTGGAGCCGTAATCGTAATATGTCCGTCATCAGCCGTATCAATCGAAGCGCCGGTGGCTTCGACAATACCGTTAATGGTCTTGCCTCCCTTACCGATGACTTCACGGATCTTCTCGGGATCAATATCCAAAGCCAGAATGCGCGGCGCGTATTTCGAAAGCTCCTTGCGCGGTTCGGCAATGCAATCGGTAATCACCGTTAGAATCTCAGCACGAGCTTTTTTTGCCTGCGCAAGGGCAACTTCCATGACCTCTTTATCGATTCCCTCGATTTTGATATCCATCTGCAAGGCGGTAATACCATCCTTGGTACCGGCTACCTTAAAGTCCATATCGCCCAGATGATCCTCGAGACCCTGAATGTCGGTAAGAATGGACATGTTTTCGCCCTCTTTAATCAGACCCATGGCAATACCCGCTACCGGTTTTTTAATGGGCACGCCGGCGTCCATTAAGGACAGCGTAGAACCGCAAATCGAAGCCTGAGAACTGGATCCGTTCGAGCTCAGTACCTCAGAAACCACGCGAATGGTGTACGGGAACTCTGTGGAATCCGGCAATACCGGCAAAAGCGCACGCTCTGCCAAGAAGCCGTGTCCAATCTCGCGACGACCGGGCGAACGCAACGGTTTGGTATCGCCTACGCTGAACGGTGGGAAATTGTATTGGTGGAAGTAGCTCTTTACCACTTCTTCCTGGTGTAATCCATCGATATAGAGTACATCGCGCGGACCGCCCAACGTAACCACGGAAAGGACCTGCGTCTGGCCGCGCTTGAAGAGGCCGGAACCGTGTGCACGCGGCAGTAATCCGCATTCAGCGCTCAAGGGGCGGATTTGATCCATAGCACGACCGTCGGCGCGTACCTTATCTTCGGTAATGAGACGACGGACTTCGTTACGAACGATCTCCTCCATAATGGCATCAATGTCATTGCGAATGCTCGGGAAAATTTCGGCATCAGCTGCTTCAAAAAGTTCGAAGGTTTCTTTCTTAATTTCTGAAATACCGTCTTCGCGGATCATCTTATTGTCCGAGCGCAGTGCTTGGATCAGTCGATCCTTGCAGAAGCGTTCGACACGCTCGCGCAGCTGAGCATCCGGCTCATGTTTCACAAATTCATATTTCGGCTTGCCTTCCTCTGCCACAATCTTCTTGAAGAAGCGGCAGATGGATTTGATTTCCTCATGACCATAGAGAATGGCCCCCAGCATTTGCTCTTCACTGAGTTCATTCGCACCGGCTTCCACCATCATAATGGCGTCTTCCGTGCCGGAAACGGTTAAATTCAATTCCGAATGTTCCATCTCTTCTTCCGATGGATTAATAACATAATTGCCATCAATATAGCCCACGATAACGGCGCCCGTCGGTCCGTTGAAAGGAATGTCCGATAAACTTAACGCCAAAGAAGAACCATTCATGGCCAAAATCTCGGGAGGATCTTCCGGTGCAACGGAGAGAACAGTAGCAATCACCTGCACATCGTTCTTAAATCCCTCCGGGAAAAGCGGACGAATCGGTCGATCCATCTGGCGCGCATTGAGCGTTGCCTCCATGGAGCCGCGTCCTTCGCGTTTAATGTAGCCGCCCGGAATCCGACCGACGGCATACAGTTTTTCCTGATATTCACAGGTCAGCGGGAAAAAGTCCTGTCCTTCGCGAACATTGCGATTCATGACAGCCGTGGTTAAGACGATGCTGTCTCCTGCGCGCAATATGCATTCTCCGTTTGCCTGTTCTGCCACCTTACCAATGGTGACATGGAAGGCATTGTTCGTTACCTCAGAACGGTAATCGAATTCTTTCATTCTTTCCTCCTAAATTTCTAGATGAACACTCACCCTTCGTCTTCGACGAGGTTCCTGTTATAGACTGTACAAGTATATCAAAAGCATGTTAAATAATCTATGATTCCGAAGATTCCCTACGCGAAAGCCGTACTTTAAGCGCAAGGTCTACGCTAAAAAAGCGCAAAAAAAGAAAAGAGTGCCGAAGCACTCTTTTTCTCTTAGCCACGCAAATTCAAACGTGCAATCAAATCACGATATCTTTCGATATCCAATTTCTTTAAATAATTCAGAAGACCACGGCGCTGACCGATCAGCATATACAGGCCGCGACGAGAATGATTGTCTTTCTCATGGGTCTTCAAATGCTCTGTCAGTTCCGAAATACGATAGCTTAACAGAGCAATCTGTACTTCCGAGGAACCGGTGTCTTTTTCATTCTTACCGAATTCTTTGACAATTTCCTGCTTTTTTTCTTTTGTTAACATAATTTTCTCCTTTGTAAAAATTCGCTCCTATCAAAGAGGCGGTCGGAGAGCCGTCCTCTGAGAAAGAGTACTCGATTATTCTATCAAAACGCATTTGCAAAAGCAATCCCGCATTGACAAATGGTTCGATTTCAAGGTAATAAAGCAGTCGGAAAATACCATTAACATGGTCTGAAATGTCTGTTCCGTCGAAATTTCAGTGAAGCGAGAAGCGCCATAAAAACGCCCTCTTGATGGCGGATTAACCCGCCACCAAGAGGACGCATACGAAAGATTCTTTCTCTCGCTTTTATCTCATTTCATTGATAAATGTAGAGCGCGTCTGTTTCCACTCTTCTGCCCACGAACGCAATAAGCGATCATCTTCCTTGAGCTGTCGGATAAGGGCTTCCTTGTCGGCGTAACGCACATTAAACCGTTCAAAGCGCAAGAAAGAGAGCTGCATGGGCTGCTCGTATATGGTTTCGTGAAAATCAAAAAGATTGGTTTCGATAGTCATTTTTGAACCATCATCGAAAGTTGGATTCGTACCCACCGATGTCATGCCGAAGCCCTGCCAATTTTTTAACCGCGCAAAGGTCAGATAGACGCCTTCATGCGGCAGCACATAGGGAAAGGAAATGCCCAGGTTGGCCGTAGCGTAGCCCAGATCGTGGCCGCGATGTGCTCCGTGAATCACGGTGCCGGATATGGTGTAGGGCGCGCCAAGCATTGCATCGGCACGCTCAACTTCTCCTTTTGCGATCGCTTCACGAATGCGTGTCGAACTGATGCGTTTGCCTTCAAAACGGACATCCTCAATTAGACTGAGCGAGAAAAGACCATCCTTCTCGGCTTTTAAAAGATCCTTCACCGATCCCTCAGCGCCTTTTCCAAAGCGATAATCGTATCCCACAACGATATGACGAACATGGAGATCGCGATGAAGAATTTTCTGAATAAAGACCTCTTTGGATTGTGCCGCGAATGTTGCATTGAAGGTGCAAAGAAATATGGTATCAATGCCGGCACGTGAGAGACGCGCTTTTTTATCATCGACACTGGTCAGTACCCGTTTTGCCGAAGGTGCTAGAACATTCGTCGTATGATTCTTAAAAAGTAACACCGCCGATTCCCAGCCATGCTCCTTGCTAACCGCATTCGCTTTTTGCAACAGTTGTTGATGCCCCAAATGCACACCGTCAAAATTTCCGAGTGCGATAACCACCGGCTTCTCTTGCACCCAATCGGCGCGGTCGTAATCCAAAATTTGCATTGCATTCCTCAGCCGATCGATTCGGCTATGACTTTCTTCATCTTCAGACACATGCCATCCCACACGCCGATGCCCAAAAACACCGAGTCGGCATAGACACGTACGATATGTTCTTTGGAAAGCAAAAGATGTGCTTGATCTTCTGCCCCCACTTCTTCCGGAGCAGGCAACGATGCCTTCCGGATGCGCTCCGCTCCCAGAGCAATCTTTTGCCCTTGCGAAGCGCGCCATCCTTCTTTTCCTTCTAGTATGACCGACGGAAAATGCAATACCGCTCTGTCTGCCGGCTGTAATAAGCTTTCCGCCGTCAAGCGATCCATCTCTTTCAATTGCGCAATCGAGATCGCTTCCGCTTCAACAAAGGGTCCGACCTTCGTGCGTCTTAGCGATGTCATCATGGCACACGTCCCCATGGCAGCGGCCAAATCCGCAATCAACTGGCGAATATAGGTGCCCTTGGAGCAGCGGCAACGCAGGGTCGCTTCCGTGCCTTTCATGGCTAAGAGTTCCAGAGCATAGATTTCAATCGCGCGCGCCTGTCGATCGACGGTCTTTCCCTGTCTTGCGTATTCGTAGAGTTTTTTGCCGTTGATTTTTACAGCACTGTACATGGGCGGCTTTTGCAGGAGCTTGCCAAGAAAAAGCGGCAGAGTATCTTCCAGCTGATGTGGATCGATGGATTCAAGGGATTCTTCACGCCAAATCGTGCCCGTCCTGTCAAGCGTATCCGTCTCCACGCCAAAACGCATCGTGAAAATATATTCTTTGTCGTACGACGTCAGATAATCGGTCAGACGCGTAGCCTTGCCCACGAGTACCGGCAACACGCCCGTTGCCATCGGATCCAGCGTTCCGCTGTGTCCGATGCGACGAATTTGTAATACCCGACGCAGAATGGCCACGACGTCAAAGGAGGTCATGTCAGTTTCCTTAAAAACATTGATGATGCCATTCATTCTATTTTCAGCGCCTCCATCAGATGCAGGAATTGGGCCCAACAGTCGGCATTGCTGCCGTGAAGCGTGGCGCCGGCTGCTTTCTTGTGCCCCCCGCCGCCCAGCTTCTGTGCGACTGCCGCTACATCAAAATAGGCTTTGGAGCGAAAACTGATCTTTTGCGTGTCGGCATCCTGCTCCTTGAGGATGGCTGCCACCTCGACGCCGGCAAGACTGCGTAAATCGTCCACCACGCCTTCCGCCTGCGGCATAGCAATGCCATAGTGATGCAGCATCTCCTGCGTAATATTCGCGACAATGACTTTTCCGCCATGTAGCTGTTTTGCTTGTTCGGTGACGATGCCGCGAAACGCCAGCATATGCGGATTTTCGTTTTGATACTCATAAAAATAGACGCGCTGTGCATCTGCACCTCGGTCCATCAGGTCGGCACCGATGCGCAGGGTGCGTGCCGTCGACGTATCATACAGATAGCGATTCGAATCCGTAATGAGGCCTGTATAAAGCGCAGTCGCAGCATCCGCCGAAAATGCCATGTCCGTTTCCAACAGAAAACGAGCGATGATTTCACAGGTTGAAGAGGCCTTCGGGTCTAGAATCGCACAGTCGCACAGCCCGTCATTGGTCAAGTGGTGATCAAAATTCAGGGAGTGTTTGCTGTGATCAAATGCTATTTTGGCAGTGCCCATACGCGGCGTATCGCCTAAATCAACGCGGATGAACAGATCGTAGGACTTGTCGGGATCCGGCGCACAAAGCAAAGAAAAGGCCGGCAGATAGGAAAAATGCGCATTTTTTTCCTCTGCCAGCATATCCACTTCCTTGCCCGCTTCCTGCAACGCCAGCCCCAGCCCCAGGACGGAGGCATAGCTGTCTCCGTCCGGATTCACATGACCGGCAATCGCAATACGCTTCGCAGCATCAATCAATGCTTTGGCTTGTTCATTCGTGCTCATTCGCAGCCTCCCTCGCCGGGGGCACTTTCTCCCCTAGCGGCTTGGTTTTCCGCATCTTTACGCATGGTCTCGGCAATTAATTTATCCATATACATCCCATGCTCAATGGAGTCGTCCAAATGAAACCGCAACTCCGGAATCTGACGAATTTTCACATGATGGGCCAGATAATTCTTTAAAAAGCCCTGCGCATTTTCAAGGCCTTCTAGCGTTTGGCGTTGATCCCAGTCCGAACCCATCACGCTGACATAGACATCCGTGTAAGAAAGATCATTAGAGACACGTACCTCCGAGAGGGTTAAAACCGTGGAAATCTTCGGATCTTTCAATTCGAAAAAGATGGCTTCGGAAAGTGCTTTCTTGACCTCCTGCGAAATACGGCCCAATCTTTTTTCGTTCATGGTGTCCTCACTTTCTCTTTTACGTCTTCTCGTTTATTCAACGGGCACTTCCACCTCATGGAAGCATTCGATGGAATCGCCCACCTTCACGTCGTTATAACGATCAATACCCAGACCGCCTTCAAATCCACTGGCAATTTCTTTCACGTCATCCTTAAAACGACGCAACGAGGAAATGGTGCCTTCATGAATGACGACATCATTGCGCAGCAGGCGCACGCCGGCATTGCGTACAATTTTGCCGGAGGTGACATAGATACCGGCAACGGTACCGGCATTCGGGACCTTAAAGGTATCACGTACTTCGCAGCGTCCCAGGACTTCTTCCTTGATGGTCGGCGAAAGCATACCTTTGATCGCCTGTTCGATATCTTCGATGGCATCGTAAATGACGCGATAGGTACGGATATCAATCTCATCACGCTCAGCCTGACGAATAGCACCCTGGTTCGGGCGGACGTTAAAGCCGATGATAATCGCATTAGAAGCGGTGGCCAGCATCACGTCGCTTTCACTGATACCGCCGACAGCGCCGTGGATGATATTGACTTTCACTTCGTCGTTACTGAGTTTGGCCAAAGAGCCAGCCAAAGCATCAATCGTCCCTTTCACATCGGTCTTAACGATCAGGTTTAATTCCTTTAACCCGTCTTCCGAAATCTGCATATGCAAATCATCCAACGAGATATGGGTGGTCTTGTTGAGGCGTTCGTCGCGATTGCGCTGTGCCACCTTTTCGGCAAAGCTGCGTGCCGCCTTTTCATTCGAAACGGCATAGATGGCATCGCCCGCTTCCGGCAAATCCGAAAGGCCAGTGATTTTCACGGGAACAGAAGGACCCGCTTTATGCACTTTCTTACCATGGGAATCGAACATAGCACGAATATGCCCGCTGACCTGACCGGAAACAACATAATCCTTGTCATAGAGCGTACCGGTTTGCACCAGAACCGAAGCCGTGGCACCACGACCGCGTTCAATCTGTGATTCCAGTACAACGCCGATCGCAGGGCGCTTAGGATTGGCTTTCAGTTCTTCCATTTCGGCTACCATAATGACCATTTGCAGCAAATCTTCGATGCCTTGATGCGTCTTGGCAGAAATCGGAATCATAATCACATCGCCGCCCCATTCTTCCGGCACCAGGCCCTGTTCAGCCAGTTCCGTCATTACGCGGTTCGGATCCGCACCCGGACGATCCATTTTATTAATGGCAACGACAATGGGAACACCGGCAGCCTTCGAGTGGTTGATGGCTTCAATGGTTTGTGGCATGACACCGTCGTCCGCTGCGACAACCAGGATGACAATATCGGTCGTCTGCGCACCACGGCTCCGCATCTGCGTAAAAGCCTCGTGTCCCGGCGTATCGATGAAGGTGATCGGCTGTCCATCCACGATGGCTACTGATGCACCGATGTGCTGTGTAATGCCGCCGGCTTCACCGCGGGTGACTGCCGTTTCTCGAATGGCGTCCAACAAGGAAGTTTTGCCGTGATCGACGTGTCCCATGACCGTAACCACCGGCGGACGTGACGCCAGATCCTTCGGGTCATCGTCAAAATTCAGAGATTCAAAAATTTCATCCTCGTTTGATTCTTCCGGTTCGGTAATCAAAACACCGAATTTTTCCGCTACTGTGGATGCCGTATCAAACGTAATCGATTCATTTAGGCCTGCCATAATGCCCATTTTGATCAATTCCGTGATGACGTCCATGGAATTTTTATGGATGGCTTTGGCAAAATCACCGACAGTGATTTCAGCAGGAATTTCAATGATGCTGTCCAAGTCATCCTCGGGCGCTTTTTCCACCGGTTTATCCTGCTTCTTCTGGGGCTTCTTTTTCTTGCCTCGTTTCGGGGTTTCCCGCTCTTCCTCTGCCGATGCTTCTACGATATTGGGCGGCACATGCTGTTTCTCTTTCTTTTTTTTGTCCATGTGCGGCTTATGCCCTACATTATCTTCTTGCTCTTCATGACGCGAGTTATGTTTTTCTGTCTTATTTACTTTTTGCTTCTCTTTTTTATTCGTTTCCTTCTTGTCGGATTTTTTATTGGTTTGCTCGACAAAATACTCACGAATCAACTTAACATCGCTTTCTTTTAAGGCAGACATGTGGGAGGGAAATGTCAAATCCAATTCCTTCTCCAGCAATTCTCGGAAGGCGGTCGTCTGTTTTCCCAGTTCCTTAGCTAATTCATAAACTCTCATAAACACCTCGATTCCTACATCGATCGTTTCAGCTCCTCATAAAAGGCCTCCGGTATTTGCATTTTCAGTGCAGCTTTCAAACGATTCTTTTTTTGTGCGTTTTCTATACATTCGAGTGACCGGCAAAGATACGCGCCGCGGCCATTCATTTTGCCAGTATCATCCATGGTCAATGTGCCTTCCGGGGTACGAACCACACGGAGTAATTCCTGTTTAGGTTTCCGTTCCCCGCAAACAACACACTTGCGAAGCGGTTCCTTTTTAGGCATGCTCTGCCTCATCCCCTTCTTCCGTCTCTTTTTCTTTATCCTGCGGCAAAGCAAAGATGTCGATCGCTTCGTCTTTATTCACCGGCTCGAAAGCGGAGGGATCCTCGTTATACTGTGCTTCTCCCTTGATATCAATCTTCCAACCGGTCAGGCGAGCCGCCAAGCGAACATTTTGACCTTCTTTTCCGATGGCCAAAGACAGTTGATCATCCGGAACGATGACCGTGGCCGCTTTTTCTTCTTCTTGGAGAATGACATGCGTTACCTCAGAAGGACTCAATGCGTTCGCAATGAATTCTTTGGGGTTCTCACTGTATATAATGATGTCCATCTTTTCACCGTTTAACTCATCAACGATAAGGTTTACACGGTTTCCTTTATAGCCGACACAAGCGCCGATGGGATCGACATTCGGGTCCTTGGAATAGACGGCAATCTTCGTTCGAGAACCCGCTTCACGCGAAACGGAGTAAATCTCTACTATGCCATCCGCAATCTCCGGTACTTCTTGTTCAAACAGACGCGCTACCAAGTTCGAATGCGCACGGGACAGTAAAATTTGCGGGCCGCGCGAAGAAACGCGCACATCGCACACATACAGTTTCACACGATCGCCCACGTGCAGATGCTCATTGGGAATCTGCTCCCGTTTTGTGATCACGCCTTCAGTTTTCCCTAAATTGATGTAGATATTATTGTGATCCGTCCGTTGCACCGTGCCGATGATCATTTCTTTCATGCGATCGATATAGGCGTCGTAAACCGCTTCTCGCTCTGCATCGCGCAGCTTTTGAATGATAATGTTGCGTGCCGTTTGTGCAGCAATGCGACCGAAGTTATTCGGTTTCACTTCTACGCGCACCGTATCGCCTACTTGAGCATTCTTCATGCTCTTTTGGGCTTCTTCTAAACTGATCTGACCAATCGGATCTTCGACATTTTCCACCACTTCGCGAATTTGCACGACATGGAAATCGCCGGTTTCCGGATCCGCCGTCACTTCCACATTGGTCTCGTCCTCGAAGTTCTTTTCGTAGCTCTTTTCCAACGCTTTTGCCACAGCATCCAGAATTACCTCTTTGGAAATCCCCTTTGTGCTCTGCAATTCATCCAATGCCTGTAATAACTCTTTATTCATTTGCCCTGTTTTTCCTCCTTAAAACGTAATGTGCGGCCGCACTTTCGCAATATCTTTGCGTTCCCATTTCTGTTCTTGCCCGTTGATTTCTAACGTGAATGTCTCATCGTCAAAGGAAACCAGGGTAGCAACCCATTGTTTGTTGCCGTCTCGTTTTTGATATAATCCGACTTCAACTTCTTTACCCAGATTTAATTCCAACTGTCTGTCCGTCGTTAGAGGACGCGATAAATCCGGTGAACTCACCTCTAGCAAATAGTGCTGATCAATCGGGTCCCATTCATCCAGCTTCGGACTCAACGCTTTGCTTACAATTTCGCAATCGTCCACGGTAATGCCGTTCGGATGGTAAATGTAAAAGCGCAGGATGGAATCCCCTTGCTCTCTCACAAATTCCACGTCCAGCAATTCAAATCCGGCTTCTTCCACCACCTCGGTAAAACGCGGCTTCCAAGTCCGCAACATTTCCTGGTTCATGGTGCCTCCCTTCCTTAAAAAAACAAGAGCGGAAACCCGCTCTTGTCCCATCACATCTATCGATAGTATTCTACCATATTATCTTTATACTGACAACTAAAGAAGGCGTATCTGTTCTATAGCGTGTAGAGATACAATTGATGTGAGACCAAGAAGAAAAAAACATAGAGAGAAGTCCTGTATAATGAAAGTGTCCACCAAACAATGAAAGGATTCTCTACATAGCGCTGTATGAAGGGAAATAAATATGTTGAACTTTATCATCAACGAAAAAAAAGAATTTTTTCTTTTTCTGGTTTTAATGCCTTTGCGTGCCCTGAGCTCTGTTGCGGTCATGACGATTATTGCCAGTATCATTGATTTTGCGATGAGCGGATCATTAACGCAACTGCCAAAATATTTTATGTATTTTGGCGTTTACATTCTCGTCGATTTTCTCATTAATGTTTTTGATGCAAAAATACATTTTACGTTAATTCAAAAGAGTATCTCCAGCTTGAAACAGCGTCTTTTTCAAAAAATGATGTGGCAAGACAAAGATGTTTTTCATGATAAATCATCCACCTATCTTTCCGTTATCGAAAATGATGTGGAAATACTGCGCGAAGTGCTTTATACGATTATGGATATGATGGAAGATTTTATGCGAATGTTTTTTGCGACTCTTATCATGTTTTACTACAGTTGGCAGATAGGTTTGTTTGTTCTGCTCACTTCTTTTTTGCAGGCATTTATTCCTATTGCTTTTGGCAAAAAATTAGAACGCAGCGGAGCAGAATATACCGAGGGACAAGAGAAGCATATTGCAACCCTAAAGGACTACCTCTCTTCCCATATGACGGCTAAAATATTTCATATTGAAACCATGTTGACAAGAAATTATGGAAAAACCGTATGCGAGGTGGAAACAAAATGGAAGGAAAAGGAGTTTTTAAACTCTTTCGTCAATTCCTTTTCTTATGTTTTCAATAAAATTGCGTATTTAGGCATTTTTCTCGTCGGGGGGTATTTGTTGATGATAGGAAGCATTCGCTTATCCATTATCGTGGCGATTACGAATGTCGTTTCCTATATTAGTGGTCCTTCTTTGTATTTAGTTGATGACTTAGCAAAGATAAAGGCAGCGCAAACTGCACTTCTTCGCATAGAACAAATCCTAAACCAGGAAATAACAAAAGAACCTACTGATGATCCGCTAATAGCCTTACACACGATTCAACTGGTCGATGTTTCCTTTGCCTACGAGAAGAAGAGCATACTAAAAGCGGTCTCTTACCAATTTGATCGCAATCAAAAATACCTTATCGTCGGAAAAAACGGCGCAGGAAAAACGACTTTGCTCAATTTGCTCTCCGGTTTAGAGGAAAAATATACAGGAAAAATCCTGTATAACAATATAGATCAGCTACAAATCAGCCGTGAAAATATAGCGAAAAACATATGTCTCATCGAACAGACTCCCTTCCTCTTTAACGATACGATTTTTAACAATGTAACGTTGTTTGAAACGTTCCGTATAGAAGAAGTCGAACAGGCCTTAGCCCAAGTCGGGCTGCTGGATTATGTGCTCGGATTAAAAGACGGATTGCAAACCGTTCTCTTCGAAAACGGTAGAAACTTATCGGGCGGTGAAAAGCAACGCTTAGCTCTGGCACGGGCCTTACTGCGAAAAACGCCATTTATCCTCTTGGATGAGTACACCTCTAATCTGGATAATCGCTCACTGAAAGAGATTGAACGATGCATCTTTTCTCTAAAAAATGTGACCGTTATCGTCGTTTCCCATCGTACCGAGGAAAAAGACGAGAATTATCAGCACATCATCCGCATAGAAGATAAACAGATCCTTATGCAAAAATAAGACGGACGGTTGGCTGATAATCGGCATACATTAAGAAAAAAAGTGCTTCGCCGCCTTGAGACAAAACCATGTCCTCTGTGGAATTTATCAAAATGGTCATCAAACATTTTGGCTATCAACCAAAAATCATACAGACAGATAATGGCTTTGAATTTACTCACTTCCAGGAAACACGCCGAACGCATCCATTTGACCTGTTTTGCCAAAAACAAGGGATTACGCACCAGCTTATTCGCCCAAGGACGCCGAGACACAATGGTAAAGTAGAACGGAGTCACCGCAATGACAACGAACGCTTCTATTCGCGCTTGTCTTTCTACAGCTACGAAGATTTGCTGGTACAAATGAAGCGCTATTTATATAAATCGAATCGACTGCCTATGCAAACCTTGGGGTGGTTAACGCCCATGGAAAAACGCGCCCTATTGCTGGCGGGTTAACCCGCCAGCAATAGAGTAGCATACAGGAAATTCTCTCTCCTGTTTTTGGTCTCACATCATTTACAAATATACAAGAAGGCGTATCTGTTCTATAGCGACGCTTCCTCTCCACCTGCCATGGCCAAATGCCTTCCTAGCTTCTTCCTTCGACGCTTATTATTCTATATTTCTATATTATTTATAAGTGTCATTTTTCCTTATTGGGAAAATCGTGTACAATGAAACCACTTCAGAGGTCGAATGGCATCATAGTGCGATTTTCGGCCTGAGCGGACGAAAGGAATTGGAAAACAATATGGATAAAAACAAAATTGAGCAGGGCGTACGGGCGATCCTGGAAGGTATCGGAGAAGATCCGAATCGTGAAGGGCTGTTAGAAACACCGGCACGTGTAGCACGTGCTTGTGAGGAGCTCTTTGCGGGGCTTCATACCACCGCAGAAAATCATCTTTCTAAAACGTTTGAATTTGTCAATGAGAATATCGTCATTGAGAAAAATATTCATTTCTATTCGCTTTGCGAACATCACCTTCTTCCCTTCTATGGCGAAGTAGACATTGCTTATATTCCGAACGGCAAGGTAGCCGGTTTGTCAAAGCTGGCACGTACCGTGGAGGTCTATGCAAAGCGTCCCCAAATCCAGGAACGCATGACGGAACAAATTGCTAATGCTTTACAGGATTATTTGGATGCTAAGGGCGTTTTGGTTGTTGCAAAGGCCGAGCATATGTGCATGACGATGCGCGGCATCAAGAAACCGGGAACGCAAACGGTGACGGCGTGTGCCTTAGGTAGCATTAAGGACGATGAGAACCTGAAGACCGAAGTCTATCGTTTGATGAAAATGTGATGGAAAACACGAATCGCATCTATCATTCGCCTGCCTACGGGCAATATCTTAAACAATTAGAGCGCTTAGAGGCGGATCGCGTTTTTTGCCATCATGACCTGGCGCATTTTCTTAGCGTAGGCCGTATTGCTTATATCCTCAGCTTGGAACAGGAGCTCTCCGTTTCCAAAGATTTGCTTTATACGGCAGCACTTCTGCATGATTTGGGACGCGTGGATCAATATGAAAAAGGCATCCCCCATGATGAAGCTTCGGTGGAGATTGCCAAGGAATTTTTAAAACTTTGCGACTTCTCGTACGAGGAAAAGCAGCGTATATTGCGCCTGATCGGTGGCCATCGCCATATGTCGGACGATCCTTTAGAGGCATTGTTTTATCAGGCGGATAAGCTTTCACGTCCCTGCTTTTTCTGCCCTGCGCAACAGGATTGTCATTGGCCGGAAGAACGCAAAAACATCACACTGCGCTATTAAGCAGGCACACGGTAAACAGGAGGAACCATGGATCATTTATACATTAAAGATCTGGAAATCATGGCTAATCACGGCGTTTTTCCGGAAGAGAAAGCGTTAGGGCAAAAATTTCTGGTTTCCGTGGACTGCGCCTATGATATGAAAACTGCGGCAAAGGATAATGCTTTAGAAAGTTCGGTTCATTATGGTATTTTATGTGCGGAGATTCATCGTCTGCTGACGGAAAATACCTATGATCTGATAGAAACCTGCGCTTACGTCATCGTTGAACATATCTTTTCTCATTACAGCTACGTATGCGAAGTCAGTGTATCCATAAAAAAGCCGTTTGCCCCCATCGGTCTCCCCCTTCGCTATCCGGAGGTGTGTATTACGCGCAAAAAACGCACCGCTTGGATTGCGTTAGGCAGCAATATGGGCGAACGGAAAGAACTGCTTTCCGAAGCCATTAAGGCTATGCAGGATGCCGGACTTTTGGTGAAAAAAGAATCCTCGCTGTATGAAACCAAAGCGTGGGGAAAAACGGATCAACCCGATTTTCTGAATCAGGTGATCGAGGTAGAGACCTTTGAAGAACCGGAAGATCTGCTCTTGCTGTTGCAAAAGATCGAGCGAAACATGGGCCGCGTACGTCACGAACATTGGGGACCGCGCCCCATCGATTTGGATATTCTCATGATCGATTCAATGATCCTCTACAGCGACACGTTAAAAGTACCGCATCCCTACATGGAGGAACGTGCGTTTGTTTTAGACCCGTTAGCGGAGATTGCTCCCTATCTGATCCATCCGGTGCTGCATCAGCAAATTCGTCAATTGCAAAAGGCGCTGAAAGAGAAATAAGAGATCGGGACTCAACCGTCCTAGCGTCGGAAAAGTCAGAAGGGCGAGGTCGCTGAATTGCCAGCTGGAGAAGCCAAATCATTCAATATCTCCATCGGATTACGGGTCAAATCGTCAAATTGCGAAAATGACCCGTAATATTTTTGATTCATTTACGGGTCAAAATGCGGAAATGCGAATATGACCCGTAAAGTGGCCAGGTTTTTTACGGGTCAAAATGCGGAAATGCGAATATGACCCGTAAAGTGGCCAGGTTTTTTACGGGCCAAAATGCGGAAATGCGAATATGACCCGTAAATGGCGATAATCTTAGGGGGTAGCATAACGATAAACAACAAAAACGGCGGCGTTTCATAAGGAAACGCCGCCGTTTTTTCTCTTAACTTAAATTGAACGCCACATTTTTTACTTCTGATAGCTGCCGAAATTGATATCTTCCTGCGCATCCGCCAGGCGCACGGCATCCGCTACCAATGCAGCCATACGATGTTCCTCTACAGAATGGACACGCACGACTTCAACCCCTTCGCGTGCAGCGAGCGCGGTTAAAACCGCCGAAGCGGCATCACGATTGCGAAAACCGGCTTCGGTCTCTGCATCCACGTTAAATTCAGCTTCCTGCAGCATATTTACGATGAATCGTTTACGCGAAACGCCTAAGAACACGGCATAGCCCTGCGCATGAAGATCCGGCAAATGCTGAATCAGCCGCAGATTATCGCGTTTGGATAAACCGAAGCCGATGCCCGGATCCAGCATGATGTGTTCCTTCGGAATGCCGGCATCTTTTGCTAATGAAAGGCTTCTATCCAAATACTGTTTCAGCAGCACGAGAATATCCTTTTCTTCTGCAGCTGCTTTCTTCTCCTCCTTTGTAAAGGCGGCACCATCGCCAAAGGATGGGAATTTTTTACTGTTCGGATGATCGGGGCGAAGGACAACCGGATTAAACATAGCAATGAGTCCGGCATTATGTTCTGCCACCACCTTTGCCATGTCAGGATCCCCGATGAGACCCGTAATATCGTTAATAATATCAGCCCCTGCTTCGAGCGCTGCTTTGGCCACCGGCGCCTTCCAGGTGTCTACGGAAATCAGACAATCCGTTTTCTTGCGTAGCGCTTCAATGACCGGAACAACGCGGTGAATCTCTTCATCAATTTCCACATAATGCGAACCGGGTCGCGTGGATTCACCGCCGATATCCAACATATCCGCTCCCTGTTGCAAAACCGATAAGGCATGCTGTACCGCTTTTTCCGTGGTATCCCATTGTCCACCATCCGAAAAAGAGTCCGGGGTGACGTTCACAATCGCACAAATCCGGCACGGATCCTCCGGGCGGAAACAATGCCTTCCCAATTTAAATCGCAAATTCTCCACTTTATTTCTCCTTCTTGCAAAGGTAGCTGCGCACCACACCGATCATATAGAGCGATCCGACAAACACGATGCCGCCGTTTTCTTTCGGGCAAAGCGCCTTTGCTCTCTCCCAAGCCTGCTCCAATGCATCAAACGCTTCGGCAGGTTTGCCCGTTGCTTCAATTTGTTTTGCCAAGTCCTTGGCGTCCATCGCCCGCGGATTATCCGGAGTAATGGTCAGCACGTGATCAGCCAGCGGCAGGAATTGCGCAAGCATTTCATCGATTTTCTTATCCGCTAAAATGCCAAGCACAAAGACCAGCTTGCGTCCCTCTAAAAAATCGCGCACGGATTGCGCAAACACCTTTGCGCCGCCCGGATTATGCGCTCCATCCAAGATAGTAAGCGGCGCATCCAGAACTTTTTCAAAGCGCCCCTTCCAGCGGGTCTTCTCCAGTCCCGTAAGCATTTCCTCGTCCGTGAGCGAAAGCGCTCCATTTTGACGCAGCAGATCCAACGCCGTAAAAGCGACGATCGCATTGGCCACCTGATAATCTCCCATGACGGAAAGCTTGAGATGGCGTTTCTTTTCATGGCTATCCGTCCAATCAAAGGCCTGTCCGTCGAGCGATGTGGTGTGATTTTCCACTGAGGAAAAATCCGGAAGCACTAGCGCCGCTTGATGCGACGTTGCTACTGCCTTAACCACTTCCTCCACTTCCCTCTCCTGCGGATAAAGCACAACCGGGCAATTGTCCTTAATAATACCGGCTTTTTCTCCGGCTATGGCGCCCAGCGTATTGCCCAGGAATCTTGTGTGATCTAACGAAATCGAGCAGATGACGCTGACCAAGGGAGCAGTGATGACATTTGTGGCATCCAATCTGCCGCCCATGCCGACTTCCAATACCACGATGTCCGTTTTTTCCGCTTGGAAGCACAAAAAAGCAAGTGCTGTTTCCAGTTCAAATTGGCTCGGCACATTCGCTCCTTCCGCCTCCATCTGCGCCACCGCTTCCGCAATGCGCGTGGTATTCTCGGCAATCAGAGCGTCCGATACGGGCTTGTTATTGATTTGAATGCGCTCGTTAAAACGCTCCAATGCCGGTGACGTATATAGTCCCGTCCGATAGCCGGCTTCTCTCAACATATTGGAGCAGAAAGCTGCCGTGGATCCTTTACCATTCGTACCGGCAATATGAATATATTTCTGTCCCAGCTGCGGATCGCCAAGGCGATGCAGCAGATCCGACACCGTCTCCAACCCCAGCTTTACGCCAAATTTTTCTCGTTGCTCATAAAAAGCAACGCTTTGTTCGTAATTCATGCAAGGCTCCTTTCAAAATCATTTCCTATTATATGCAGAGCGCGGAAAAAGGCGAAGGTGTTTTACAATAACACCAGCCTCGCCTTAAAAGCCCGGGAAAAAGCTCATTTGATTACTTTCCGGCAAATCATCCAAGAGGCCGCGGTTAATCAGCGCCTGCATCGCACTGCGCGGAATGCCCGTGCGCTTTTTAAAATCGGCGCGAGAGATAAATTCACCATCCTGCATGGCTTCTTTGATCGCACAAGCATTGCTTTCCGAAACATCATCCAAGGCGGCAAGCGGCGGCAGCACCTCCATAGGACTTGCCGTACGGAAGACGGCAGCATCCGACGTTTCACGACGGATGGGCGCAAAGGAGAGTCCACGGGCGTACATCTCTTCAATGAGCTCCCACAGCGCGAATTTCCCACCATCGACATTTTCATTTCTTTGCTTGGCAGCGCGCAGTTCTTCTAAATGCTGTTGCGCCTCTTCCAAGGAGGACACAAAAAACTCGGAGGAGAAAAGGCTCAGATGCTGGGTAAAATAGGTCGCATAAAACGCCGCGGGTTGATGGACTTTAAACCAGGCAATGCGGTAGCTCATCATCACATAGGCGGTAGCATGAGCCTTGGGGAACATGTACTTGATGCGCTCGCAGGATTCAATGTACCAATCCGGCACGTTATGCGCTTTCATTTCTTCCGTAATACCGTCGGGAATGCCTCTGCCCTTTCGCACCGCTTCCATGGTTTTGAAGCTGTCCTTATCCTTGAGCCCCATGGAAATCAGATACGTCATAATATCATCTCGCGTACAGATGGCATTGCGCAGCGTTGTCTTGCCTTCGCGCACCAATTCCTGTGCATTATTGAGCCATACATCCGTTCCATGCGATAAGCCGGAAATACGGCACAATTCCCCGAAAGTGGTGGGATTCGTATCTTTTAGCATGCCTCGCACAAAATTGGTACCGAATTCGGGGATGCCAAGCGTTCCGTCTTCACTGTTAGAATACGGTGCCTTAGCATGCAGAGCGTCCGTGGAACAGAAAATAGACATGGTCTCTTTGTCATCAAAGCGAATCGTCAAGGGATTGATATCGGTCATCTCTTCCAGCTGACGAATAATGGTCGGGCTGGTGTGTCCCAGCTCGTCCAGCTTCAACAGACAATGATCCAGGTTATTGTAACTAAAGTGCGTCGTACGGACATCGCTCTTAACATCATCGGCAGGATATTGAATGGGCGTGACATCCGTAATATCCATCTCCTTTGGCACGATCATTAGCCCGCCGGCATGCTGACCGGTAGTGCGCTTCGTGCCTTCCATGATGTGTTGCAGCGATCGGATCCGTGCCGGAGAAAGATTCTTCTCTTCGTCAGGCACATAGAGTTGCTCTAAATATTTTTTTATAATCCCATATGCAGTTTTCTCCTGCACCCCGGAAATAGTGCCGGCACGAAATACCTTCCCTTCGCCAAAGAGTTCCTCCGTATACTTGTGAATGGTGGGCATGTAGACACCGGCAAAGTTCAAGTCAATATCCGGCTCCTTATCCCCGTCAAAACCCAGAAATACTTCAAACGGAATGGTGTGTCCGTTACGCTCCATTTCCGTGCCGCATTCCGGACAATTCTTGGGCGGCAAATCAAATCCGGATTCCACCGATCCGTCTTGGATAAATTCGCTGTGCTTGCAGTGGGGGCAAACATAGTGCGGTATCAGGGGGTTAACTTCCGTAATGCCCGACATCGTCGCCACAAAGGAGCTGCCGACGGAGCCTCGCGAACCGACAAGATAACCATCGCTATTGGATTTCTGCACCAGTCGGCGTGCAATCACATAAAGCGACGAATAGCCGTGTCCGATAATGGAGGTGAGTTCACGTTCCAAGCGCTTACTGACGATATCCGGCAACGGTTTGCCGTATATCTTTTCCGCATTTTCATACGAAGAACTTCGCAATTCTTCTGCGGCGCCTTCCAGTTCCGGCGAATAGGTTTGACCGGGGACAGGAATAATCGTATCAAAGGAATCCGCAAAGCGACGTGGTGCTTTCACAACAATTTCTTCTGCCACTTCCGGAGGCAGGAAAGAAAAGGCCTTCAGCATCTCTTCTGTATTTAAAAGGCGATAGCGACCGTTATAATCGAAATCAACATTGCGCTGGTAATTGACCAAAATATTGCGTGCGGCACGATCCCCATTATCAAGATAGCTGGGCGTTCCTACGGCAATAACGGGCTTGTTGAGCTCCTTTGCCAAGGCCAGCAGCTTGATAATGACCTGCTGGTAGTGTGCTTCATCGGCGACAAGCTCATGACGTAAAGCCAATGGCGTAAACGAAGGCGGCTGCACGACAAAAAAGTCCACGGCATTGCCCAGTTCGTGAAGGGTGTCCGACGGCATATCTGACGCAACCGCTTCAAACAATTTAGAACCAAGAAGGCCTGACGCTGTCAATAAGCCGTGCTTAAGCTTTTCTAGGAGAGACGCCGGCAGTCCCGGGCGGCCGTAATCAAAATAATCGATATTGGCGGCAGAAACGAGCTCATACAGGTTTTTGAGGCCATCTTCTTTTTGACAGTACACGAGCAATTCGGATTCCGGATAACGTGATTTCGGATACTCGGTGGGAGTACTGTTCATCGTCTCAAACGATACACCTTTGGCCTTCCACTCTTCCCAAAGGGTGAGAAAAGCAAAGCCCGTAGCCGTTGCATCGTCAATGGCGCGGTGATGATGAAACTGCGGCACGTGTAATTCCTTGGAAATAGTATCTAGCTTATGATTCTTAAACTCCGGGTGCAAACAACGAGAAAGCCACAGCGTATCCATCCATATCGGTTCAAAAGGCAGGGACAGACGTTTCGCGTTCTCACGAATAAAGCCCACATCAAACTGTGCATTGTGCGCCACCAAAACGCTACCTTCCGCAAATTTCAAAAACGCAGGCAGCACGGTATCAATGGAATCAGCATCGGCTACCATCGCATCGGTAATCGATGTCAACTCCGTTATACGAGGCGGGATGGAGCGATTGGGATTGACAAATTCCGAAAATTCGCCGACTTTAATTCCTTTTTCATAGCGTACGGCACCGATTTCGATAATGGCCTCGGTATAGCGTGAAAATCCTGTGGTCTCCAAGTCAAAGACCGTAAAGGATTGCGGGTCTTCCTCGACAGAAACGTGATAGGGATTGGACAGGATGGGCAGCGTGTCGTCCAACAGCTTCGCCTGATATCCATAGAGAATCTTTATGTCACTCCCCTTTGCCGCCTTCGCTATGAGCGGATAGGCCTGTAATGACCCGACATCGGTAATGCCCACGGCGTTATGCCCCCATTGGCTGAGGCGCTTAACCAGCGCTTCGGCCTCAATGGTGCCTTCCATCAGGCTCATTTGCGTATGAACAGCGCATTCCACGCGCTTCTCGCGCGCAGGATCCGTGCTCATCGGTGCATCGGAAAGTCGGGCTGCATTCACTAAAAAAAGCAACTGATTCGCATACGTGTCAAATTGCAGCTGTCCCCGCACACAGACGTATTGACCGTTGTGTAAAACATCATGGAGGGCATCCAGTTCCTTCTCCTTGCAAAAACACTTGGCACCCAAAGCGCCACCATCGCTATCAAAGAGATCGAAAAGCAAAATGACCGTACCGGACTTTGTCATTCTTTCCGTTAAATTCTGTACGGTACCACAGGTACAAATTTTTCCGCTCGTTTGCGTCACAGCGGACAACGCAACGGTTTCATCCTTCTTGCCAAAACGGCCAAAACTTGCAGCTTGTGTGGGGCTCTCCTTCTTTTCCATGGCCTCGATATGAACGGGAGCATCATAAAATTGATAAGCGAGCGACGGCTTCTCTTCATACCAATCCACTTTAACCGAGGCTTTAAAACGATCGGTGAGCGCCCGCGTGATGGCAGAAGCCTCGTTGGCTCCCGGGTGATTACCGATCAAGAGAAAACGTGCCGTTTGATTTTGTGCATCGTATTGCACTTTTTTCAGGGGATAGTCGCAAAAAGGTTTCGCTTCCTTATTCCCCTGCGCAGAAGCATCGGAAAGCGCCAGTAACTCATAAAGTTGCATGTCAATTCTCCGTTTTTTCTATTTCTTGCAACAGGGCGTCTAAAAGCTGCTCCTCGGGCACTTGACGCAACACCTTTCCCTTTTTAAAAATTACGCCGCTGCCTTTACTGCAAGCTATGCCCAGATCCGCCTCCTTGGCTTCGCCCGGGCCATTCACGGGGCATCCCATAATAGCAATGCGCAAATTTTTATGCAGATGGGTCATTTCCTTTTCGGCGCGCGATACCAATCCCACCAGATCCACCTTCGTTCGGGCACAGGTAGGACAGGAGACCAGATCAATGCCGCTTTGCCGTAATCCCAGAGATTTTAAAATTTCATTGCCCACGCGAACTTCGTCCACCGGATTGCCGGTAATCGAAACACGAATCGTATCGCCAATGCCCCTTAACAAGAGGGAGCCGATACCGATTGACGACTTCACGCTGCTTGTAAAGAGAGGGCCTGCCTCTGTTACGCCAAGATGTAGCGGATAATCGGAAAGAGAAGAAAATAATTCATTCGCCTCCACCATGGTCTGTACATCGCTGGATTTAATGGAAACCTTCATTTGGTCGTAGCCGAAACGCTCCACCAGACGAATTTCCTCCAAGGCGCTATAAACCAACGACTCCACATTCACACCATGATATTTTTCAATCATTTGTTGATGCACAGAGCCGGAGTTGACGCCGATGCGAATCGGAATATTTTTGGCTTTGCAGGCGCGCACCACTTGTTCCACACGGTCCTCGTCTCCGATGTTACCCGGGTTGATCCGCAAGCAGTCGCAACCGTACTCCACCGCATAGAGCGCCAAACGATAATCGAATTGAATATCCGCAATAAAAGGTATATGCGTCTGTTGTTTAATGGCGACTATGGCCTTTGCATCTTCCAAGGAGTTTACAGCACTGCGAGATAGGTCACAGCCCGCTTCTTCCAGTGCCAATATTTGTGCCACCGTGGCTTTCACATCTTTGGTATCGGTATTGGTCATGGACTGCACCGTGATCGGTGCATCCCCTCCCACGGCAACACGGCCAACATGAATCTGTTTTGTATGAGAACGCATGGATCCTCCCTTATCTTCCATCCGTATAGAAAATCTGTATTAAAAGGTCACATCAAATGAGACGTAACACATCCTTAAAAGAGACAAATAAAATTAATCCCATCAAGAGCGCAAAGCCTGCTATTTTAATCCCCGATTCTACCTTCTGACTGAGCGGCTTCCCGCGCAATTTTTCCAGAACAACAAGCCACAGCGTAAAACCATCCAGTGCCGGAATCGGCAAAATATTGAAAAAGCCCAGGTTTAAAGAAATATAACCCGTAAAAAATAGCACATTCATCCAGCCCTGCTGTGCCGCCTTCCCAATCATGGAGACTACACCAATAGGACCGGAAAGCGCATTAATGGAGAGCGTTCCCGTGATGAGTTTCTGTAAAATGCCAAAAAGTGAAAAGAACGTATCCCACAGCATGGACCACGCTGCGCCGACAGCAGCCAAGAAATCGGTTTTTCGCGCCATCGATATGCCGATCAGGGCTTTGCCCTGCTCATGATTAGGACGTACCCCGAAAGTTTGCGAAGTATTATCGCGCAATACCGTAACCTGCAACGGTTTATTCTTCTGCCCGTACTTTTGTACCAATGCCTGCAGTTGCTCGGAGCCTTGCACTGTTTCTCCGTTTATGGCCGTGATACGATCACCCGCCAGCAGTCCTGCTTCGCGAGCGGGAGAGGATTGTGGAAAGCTCTCCACCACCGGCACCGGAATGCCTTGAAATCCCAGAAACAGCATGAAGCAGAGATACGCGATGATAAAATTCATCATCGGTCCGGCCAATATCGTGACAAAGCGTTGCCATGGCTTCGCATGCATGAAACTGGCTTCATCGTCAGATTCTTCATCTTCCCCTTCCATGGCGCAATAACCGCCGAGAGGGAACGCACGCAAAGAATACATGGTTTCTCCCTTCTGTTTTTGCAACAGAGCAGGTCCCATGCCGACCGAAAACTCCAAGACACGAATGCCGACGCGTTTTGCGGCAGCAAAATGGCCGAATTCATGAAATAAGATCACCACCAGAAAAACAAGCAGTGCAATGATGATAGTCATAAAGGCTCCTCAATGTTTTGTAAAAATGCGCACCATGAGCCAAACTGTGGGCAGCGCAAACTGCACCGAATCGAAACGATCCATAATCCCACCGTGCGCTTTCAGTAACGTCCCAAAATCTTTGATGTTCATTTTACGCTTTAATCTTGAAGCGAATAAGTCGCCCACTTGGGCGGCTATTGATCCCGCCAGCGCAATCAAAAAAACTTTGTCGGCGGAGAGGGAGATATAGAAGAAAGGACGCAGTAATAAAGACAGCAGTATAGCTCCAATCAGTCCTCCGATGGCTCCTTCTCGCGTTTTTTTCGGGCTGATCTCTGTCAAGGGCGTTTTCCCGAAGAAAAAGCCTGCCAAATACGCGAAGGTATCGGTGCCCCAGGAGACACATAAGATCAACAATAAATAATTTTGTTTGACGGCCGGAAAGTTCAAGGTAAAAGAACTGAAGAAGGAGATGTAGATGGACACAAAGAGTGTGATAAACAAATCCTCAAATTCTCGATACGGATGCACCACGGATAGTACAAATAAATACATAAAGAATAAGACCGCCACGGCAAGTTGCAGTTCCGGCACTGCCAGATAAGCGCAAAACTGAAACAGAGCGTTCCCGATCAACATAATCCAGTGATTACGACCCGTTTTGGACGGATCCAGACAGTGAAACAGCTCTACAATCTCGAGAGAACTCAATACCAAAACAAAGAGAAACAGCAATAGACGAGAGGAGGACAGAATCACGGAAAGAGTGACGGATAATATAATTGCTCCGACCAACAACCGTTCCTTAAAGCTTTTCATCAAACACCTCCAAAACGTCGGTTACGCTGTCCGAACCATTCGATCGCCCGATCCAGATCGGCAGGCTTAAAATCAGGCCACAACGTATCCGTAAAATAAAATTCCGTATAGGCCAATTGCCACAGCATAAAATTCGAAAGGCGCTTTTCACCGCCGGTACGAATCAAAAGATCTACAGGCGGCAGCCCTGCCGTATCCAAATAGCGTTCCAGCACATCAGAAGTCATGCCCTCCGAGGAGATACCATCTTCCATGGCGCGACGCGCTGCCCTTGCAATTTCGTCTCTTCCTCCGTAATTCAGGCCAATATTCAGCACAACGCCGTCATTCTCCGCAGTTTTTTCGATCCCCATCTTAACGCTTTGACGCGTAGCAAAAGGTAAGCGACGGATGTCGCCCATCACGCGCAATTGCACATGGCGCTGCATGAATTCATCGATATAGACTTTGAAAAAGCGAACGAGAAGTCGCATCAGAGCGCTCACTTCCTGTTGTGAGCGTTTCCAATTTTCCGTAGAAAATACATAGAGACTAAGTACGGATATTCCCTTTTCCTGCGCATAGCGAGCAATGCGCACAATATTATCCGCCCCGGCTTCATGACCGGCGGTGCGCTCTTGCCCTCTTGCGGTCGCCCAGCGTCCGTTTCCGTCTAATATAATTGCCACATGTTTCGGCGTGTCAGCCATTGTCTTCCCCTCTGGACAAGAGCCTCCCGAAGGAGGCTCTGCCAACTCAGATTTCCATGAGTTCTTTCTCTTTTTCTTTTCCGATGGTATCCAATTTCTCAATGAATTGATCCGTCAGTTTTTGTAGTTCCTGTTCTTCCGAATGACGGTCATCTTCAGAAAATTCTTTTTCCTTTTCCGCCTTGGCTATGGCATCCATCCCCTCACGACGTGCATTGCGCACCTCAATGCGTGCGGATTCCAGACGTTTATTCATGTCTTTGACCAAGTCTTTACGGCGTTCCTCCGTCAGCGGCGGGAACGGCAAACGAATCATTTTTCCGTCGTTGCTCGGCGTAATGCCGATGTCCGAAGCCAAAATGGCTTTCTCAATCGGCGAAATATTTTTCACATCCCAAGGTTGAATGGTAATCAGGCGTGCTTCCGGCACCGTAATGGTGGCCGCATGAGCGATGGGAGTCGGTGTACCGTAGTATTCAAACGTAACCTCATCCAAGATTTTCGGATTGGCACGTCCGGCACGAATCTTTGATAAATCTTCGCGGAAAGATGTTACCGCTTTTTCCATTTTGGTTTGAAAGTCCTTTTGCTGATACATCTTTTTCTCCTTTTCTAGGCATCAGGTAATAATCGTACCGATTTTCTCGCCCTTAGCCACACGCACCATGTTTTCGGGTTCATCAATACCAAACACAACAATAGGCATTTGGTTTTCCATTGCTAAAGAAGTGGCCGTGGAATCCATCACTGCCAAACGCTTCTGCAAAACTTCGTCATACTTCAATTCATCATATTTTACCGCATCCGCATAGCGATTAGGATCCTTGTTATAAACCCCATCGGTTCCCTTCTTGCCGATCAGAATGCAGTCCGCATCGATTTCACAGGCACGCAAAGCCGCTGTGGTATCTGTCGAAAAATACGGCAATCCAGTTCCGGCTCCAAAGATCACGATGCGTCCCTTCTCAATATGACGCATGGCACGGCGACGAATATAGGGTTCCGCCACCTCTTGCATTTGAATGGCCGTCTGTACACGTGTTTCAACGCCAATAGCCTCCAAAGCTGCCTGTACACGCAAGGCATTTATAACGGTACCCAGCATGCCCATATGATCTGACTGCGCCCGTTCAATAGAACCCGACGTGCGTCCGCGCCAAAAATTCCCGCCGCCTACGACAATGGCAATCTCAAAGCCTAAATCATGAACTTGTTTAATGGATGCACAAATGCGATCCACCGTAGCATCATCCAAGCCATTGTGTTCCGGCCCCGCCAGCGCTTCACCGCTCAGCTTCAGTACGATCCTTTTATAGTTCAGCATGGTCACCTCCATCTTTACTAATTTTACATGGGATGAGAACGTTTTTCAAATCCGATAAGACACAAAAAAAGGCTGTGGCAGAATGATTTTCCGCCACAGCCCGCAACGTTCTTTTTACAGACCGGCTTGTTTTGCCACTTCTTCGGCAAAATTATCTTCGCGTTTTTCCAGTCCCTCGCCGACTTCGTAACGAACGAAGCGACGCACCACGATATTTTCACCAATTTTGGCGACCAATTCCTGGCGAATCTGTTCCACGGTTTTATCTGTCTGCAGAATATGCTTCATATCCATCAGGCAGATTTCTTCATAGAACTTGTTCATGCGGCCTTCCACCTTTTTCTCGGCGACAAATTTCTTTTTGTCTTCCGGCATATTGGCAGGGCTTTCATTCATCGCCTGCTGAATTAAGATTTCCTTTTCATGAGCAACATCTTCTTCCGGAACATCATTGCGACTGACGTATTTCGGATTCATTGAAGCTACCTGCATGCAAAGATACTTAACAAATTCCTGGAAATCGGCATTCTTAGCCACGAAATCGGTCTCGGAGTTAACTTCTACTAAAACACCGATACGACCCTGGTGTACATACGAACCGATCATACCTTCGGCAGCAATGCGGTTGCCCTTCTTCAGCGACTTTGCTTCGCCCTTTTCACGGAGAATATCAATCGCCTTGTCCATATTGCCTTCGGCTTCCATTAATGCCTTTTTGGCATCCATCATGCCGGCGCCGGTCATATCGCGTAATTCTTTTACTTGCGCTGCTTTAATTTCCATGCTAAGCCCCCTTGCTCTTATTCTGCGTCTTCTTCGACTTCCGCTACTTCTTCAGATGCAACTTCTGCGGCGTCATCCTCGGACGCTTCCGCATCATCTTCCATCTGCTCACCCTGGCGACCCTCAATAACGGCTTCTGCCATCAGAGAAGTAATCAGCTTCACGGAACGAATCGCGTCGTCATTGCCCGGAATCGGGAAATCTACTTCATCCGGATCCGCATTAGTGTCCAAAATGGCAACGACAGGAATGTGCAGTTTGCATGCTTCATTAATAGCAATGGCTTCCTTCTTCGGATCCACCACGTACAGTAAATCCGGCAGGCCGTTCATATCTTTAATGCCGCCCAGGAAACGATCCAGTCTTTCTGTCTCATGCTGTAACTGTGCCACTTCCTTCTTCGGCAACAGATCAAACGTGCCGTCTTCAGCCATTGTGTTCAGCTTTTCCAAGCGTTCAATGCTCTTCTTAATCGTCTGATAATTGGTCAACATACCGCCCAACCAGCGTTCGTTGACATAAAACATATTAGCGCGCTTTGCCTGCTGTTCAATGGTGTCCTGTGCCTGTTTTTTCGTACCGACAAACAGAATCTTACCGCCATCCGCAGCCACTTCACGCACTTTATTGTACGCATTATCAATGAGTCCCACCGTTTTGGACAAGTCGATGATATGAATTCCGTTACGTTCCGTGAAGATGTACGGCTTCATTTTCGGGTTCCAACGACGGGTCTGATGTCCGAAATGGACACCTGCTTCCAACAAACTTTTCATAGTTACAACTGACATAAAATCCTCCTGTGTTCTTCCTCCGCCTCTCTCAAATCATGCACGACCCTATGGGCACACTGCGCTACGATATTCAAAAGGCGTGCGATATACCGATTCAGTATACAATACTTCCCGTTTTAGTGCAACCGAAAATGCAGAAGAAATGGGTATTCTACCCGCTTTCTTGCCTACGTCGTCTGCGTCATTCGTGATTGGCACACTTTTCATTATGACAATACACGCGATCCTCGCGTCGATTTTTCCGATGCAGCATCAGATCCCCGCATAGAGGGCATTTTTCACCCGTCGGCGGATCCCAAGTAGCGTAATCGCAAGCGGGATAGTTGCTACAACCATAAAACACTTTGCCTCGCTTTGAGACTTTCTCGATCAGATCCCCCTTGCCACACTGAGGGCAACGTACGCCGGTTGATTTCACAATACTCTTCGTATAGGTGCAGTCCGGAAAATTGGCGCAGCCGATAAAATCGCCGTTACGCCCGTGTTTTACAATGAGTTTTCCGCCACATTGCGGACACGTTTCCCCTGTCTCCTGTACCGGCAATTTATAGCCGGTGTCATCGTCTTTTGCTTTCTTTAAGTCTTGAGCAAAGACCTCATAAAATTCTCTCATGAGTTCTCGCCAATCCACATCGCCATTGGCAATGTTATCCAAACGCTCCTCCATCTTGGAGGTGAAATGTTCGTTAATGATATCCTTAAAGTTGGCGCCTAAAAAATCATCCACTTTACGTCCCAAAAGAGTGGGATGGAATTGTTTTTTCTCCAATTCCACATAGTGACGAGAAAGAATGGATTTGATAATCGAGGAGTACGTGCTGGGGCGTCCGATACCGTTTTTCTCCAATTTTTGTACCAACGATGCTTCAGTATAACGCGCCGGCGGCTGCGTAAAGTGCTGTTGTTTCTCAATGTGCTTGGCCTCGACTGCTTGTCCTTTGCTAAGCTCCGGCAACTCCACTTCCTTGTTATTGACCGGCCAGACGGCTTCAAAACCGTCAAACTGCGGTTCTACCCCATTTACGCGAAATAACTGTTGACCGGAAAGCAGTTCCACAGTGGTCGAGAGAAATTCCGAAGAAGCCATCTGCGATGCCAACGCACGTCGCCAAATGAGATCATAGAGACGAAATTGATCAGCAGTAAGATCAGTGCGAATTTGCTGCGGCACATAGGAAATATTCGCCGGACGCACCGCCTCGTGTGCATCCTGCGCCTTTTTATTGCCGCCGTAATGAATGCCCCTTGTCGCATATTTCTCCGAGAAATTTTCGGTAATATACTGTCTTGCCTGCTGCAAAAAGCTGTCCGAAAGGCGAGTGGAATCGGTACGCATATAGGTGATTAAACCGACCTGCCCGGCGCCTTTCATAGGCACGCCTTCGTAAAGCTGCTGCGCAAGCATCATGGTCTTGGACGTGGAAAAGCCCAGTCGACGGTTGGCTTCCTGTTGCAAGGTAGAGGTGGTAAAGGGAGCATACGGCTTTTTACGACGCTTCTTTTTCACAACGTCATGCACCGTAAACGGCGATGACAAAGACGCAACCAACGCATCAGCCGCAGCTTCATCTTTTAATTCCCCTTTGTGCACTTTCTGTCCGTCCCATTCGCCAACCCAATCGGAAACAAAGGCAATGCGATTTTCATTATGATGCACATGAATGCTCCAGTATTCCTGCGGAACAAACGCTTCAATTTCTTTCTCGCGATCCACGATGAGCTTTAAGGCTACGGATTGCACGCGACCGGCAGATAGACCGCCTTGCACCTTATTCCACAGAATGGGAGAAATCTGATAGCCAACGATGCGATCCATGATACGTCTTGCCTGTTGCGAATTGACTAAATTCATGTCAATTTTGTGCGGCTGTGCCATGCCTTCCTTCACGCCTTGCGGCGTAATTTCATGAAAGCTTACGCGATTGACATCCTCCGGATCCAGGCCGAGAATTTGCGCTAAATGCCAGGAAATGGCTTCGCCTTCACGATCGGGGTCGGTAGCCAGAAAAACGTGTTTGGCCTTTTTACTTTCTTTTTTTAACTCTTGAATGGTCGGTCCCTTACCCCGTACATTGATATACTTGGGCTCAAAATGATTTTCGATGTCGACGCCAAACTGACTTTTCGGTAAATCACGTAAATGGCCTTTCGAGGCCATTACTTTATAATTTTTCCCGAGAATTTTAGAAATGGTCTTAGTTTTGGTCGGGGACTCGACGATGATTAAATTCGTTGTCATACTCGCCTTCCATCTACCGTGTCTCAAATTTTCCGTCACTGCGACGTGTGATCTTTCCCTTCATCTCCAGCGACGTCAGGCACATCCATAAATCGGACACGCCAAGAGGAAAAGCACGGGCCAGTTCATCGGCCCCGCTCGGTGCCTGACGAAGGATATCATATAGGGCGCCTTCCATGGCTGTCAATGTTTCACGAGCTTTTTTCGCCTCCTCAAAGGTGCGCGGCTTTAAATCATAGGCTTGCAGAATATCATCGATGCCGGTCATCAAATAGGCGCCCCTTTGAATCTGCGCATTAGTTCCTTCACTGCGAGGCTGCGAAATATTTCCGGGCACGCAAAACACATTCTTCCCCTGCTCACAGGCCCAATTGACGGTAATCATTGTTCCTGATCGTCGTTTGGCCTCAATGACCAAAACACCGTCCGAAAGTCCGGAAATCAGGCGATTTCGTGCAATGAAATGGTGTGGCAGTGGTAATACGCCGGTCGGATATTCGGAGAGCAGGCAACCGTCCTTTAAAATTTCCTCTGCGAGCGACCGATTGGCTGCCGGATAAATACGATCCAAGCCATTTGCCAGTACAGCCACAGTGGGACGACCTACTCGCAGTGCCGAGCGATGCGCCAAACTGTCAATGCCATAGGCCAAGCCGGATACAATGGTGGCGCCCTGCATTGCCAGGCCTTCGGCGAAAAGATTGGTGCAAAAGACGCCATAGGCACTCGGATGACGCGTTCCGACCACAGCCAGACTGAAACCCATTAATACGGATGGATCGCCGCAGCCGTACAGCACAAACGGAATCGGTTCAATCTCACGCAATCGGGCGGGATAGGCATCGTCCAAAATGGTTAGCGCCCAAAACCCTTTTTCCTCCCAGCGCTTCCATCGCGCAAAGTCCGGCGTGTCTTCCGGATGCGCAACAAGATAATCGCTACGCTGTTTTGCCGGCACATTACCTCGCGCCGCTATTTCGGTTTCACCATTCAAAAAAGCAACCATTTGCGGCGATGTTAAACCGCGCAAGCTCATCAGCAACAGATGCGAGCGATTGAGCGGCGGATCGAAGGCGGCCATCTTCTGTACGCAATCTAAGACATCCAACGCGAACTCTCCATCGGAAAGGCATTTTGCAAGACACGAATGCGGCGTTGTTGCAAATAGACTTCTGCCACATCAAAGAGGTAAACAGCATAGGGTAAGTAAGGGTGACGTACCAGATAGTAAAGCGCCGTTAGACTGAGACGTCTGCGTTTCCACGCGCATACGGCTTCCTGCGGATAGGCATAGCGTGTGTTCGTGCGTGCTTTTACTTCAATAAAATGCAGTGTTTGTCCGCGGGCAGCAATGATATCGATCTCCCCATGGCGACTTCGAAAATTGTGTTCTAAAATTTGATAACCGTGTTCCTGATACAACGCGGCTACGGCCTGTTCGGCATTTCGGCCTTGTAAGGTCGTACTCACGCTTTTGTCATTTTTAGTAAGCAGTTTCCTCGGCGGTGTTGTCTTCCCGGGGGCTTGTAAGATCGGCGATTTTTTGCTCGATTTGGGGGTTATAGTCATGCAAGTCCTCTCCATGTAAAAAACTTCGGCGATGGAGGGGAAGAATGCCATATCGATGAAGGGCTTCGTAATGAGCCTTCGTGCCGTATCCTTTGTTAGAAGCAAAACCGTAGGCGGGATAAAGCGCATCATAACGACGCATCAAACGATCCCGCGTAACCTTGGCGACAATGGAGGCGCAACTGATCGCATAGATGCGATCGTCGCCATGCACCACACTGACTTGCGGCAAGGTCGTATCAATGTGTTCCGCGTCTACGGCCACAAGATCCGGCGTAACCAATTGCCCATTCCGGTCCTTCAGCTGATGAAGCGCTTCCCGCATTGCCAAAAGGGTAGCCTGACGAATATTGATACGATCAATCATTCGTTCATCGCTTTGACCGATGCCCCAAGCGACACAGTGATCCAAAATCACATCGTAAAGACGCTCCCGCTTTTTCTCGGAAAGCTTTTTGGAATCACGAATGCCTTCAATTTTTTCCCCGTGCGGCATGATTATAGCACAAGCAACCACCGGTCCGGCCAGCGGACCACGTCCCACTTCGTCGATACCACATACCAATTCTGTCGCATCAATTTTCAATAAAAGCTCTTGCAATGTCTCCGGCGTCATATGGTCTCTCATATTGTTTCGCCCTTGTTCCATTCGCGCTCTGCAAAATCGGCCGCGCGCTCCAACGTCAACGCGCCAAAATGCAGTTTACGGAAATCGTCAATCATAATCTGCGCCGTACGCGTATAATCGACTTCTCCGCCTTTAAGAAGCGAGCCCGTATGTTGTGCAATGGCCTCCATGACAGCAAGAGGCTCGGCGGAAGCATCGCTCAAGGCGTAGCGCGAAACAATCGCCTCCGGTGCGCAGCGCAGGAGTAAGGTGAGTAAGGCATAGCCCACGTCTTGAAGAGGCAAAATGTCGTCGCGAATGGCACCGGTAAACGCCAGATGTAGCGCCTGTGCCTCCCCCAGTTTTTTCGGTAAAATCCCCGGCGTATCCACCAACAGCAGATCGGCATCGGTTTTAATCCATTGCTGTTGTTTGGTAAAGCCCGGTCGATCGCCAACAGCTGCCGATCGCTTCTTGGAGAGGGCATTAATAAACGTAGATTTCCCGGAATTCGGGATACCATAGACCAACATGCGCACTTCGCGATTAATAATGGAGCGCGCAAGACGCTTCTCCTGCTTTTCCTGCAATAAGCTTATAGCTTCCTCATAAAGACGTTTTGCTGGGCGCTCCTTGGAAGCGTTGATGGCAAGCGCTGTCTGTCCGTTACCGCGTAAAGCCTGTACCCATCTCTCCGTTTCTTTCGGATCTGCCATGTCCTTCTTGTTCAAGACAATGATGCGTTTTTTTCCTTTGGTAAGAGCGGCTAATTCCCGATTTGCGCTGGCAAAAGGGATGCGCGCATCCCGAATCTCACAGCAAAGATCGATCTGCCGTAATTTCTGTCGTATTTCATCCGTGGCTTTTTTCATATGCCCCGGATACCAGTTAATGCCCATCCTTGCCTCCTAAAAAAACAGCTCGCTGCAGGCAGCGAGCTGTAAGAAATTAATAATTCGTCTTTTCTTTGACCTTGGCCGCTTTACCCACACGGGTACGCAGATAGTTCAGCTTTGCGCGACGCACTTTACCTTTGCGGGTAACTTCAATTTTTTCGACGCGCGGCGAATGTACCAAAAAGACACGCTCGACGCCTACGCCATAGCTCAAACGACGCACCGTAAAGGTTTCGTTCGTGCTGCCACCTTCACGCTGAATAACGGTGCCTTCAAAAACCTGGATACGCTCACGGCTACCTTCCTTAATGCGGTAGTGAACGCGAACGGTATCGCCGACACGAAATTCCGGCAAATCCGTCTTTGCCTGTTCCTGTTCCAATTGTTTAATGTAGTCCATGGATTCCTCCTTCATCCCGATTCTCCGCCATATAACGGGCATAGAGATCCGGTCGTTTTCGTTTCGTATTTTCCAACGCATTTTCTTTGCGCCAGGCGGCTATCGCCTGGTGGTTCCCGCTCAGAAGAATCTCGGGAACCTCATGACCGCGAAATTCACGCGGTTTCGTATATTCATCGTACTGCAGCAAGGGCTCGACATGCGAGTCGCTCGCGGCGCTATCGGGATTGCCCAGCACAGCATCTACCCACCGCACCACGGTATCGATGAGTACCATTGCCGGCAATTCACCGCCCGTCAAGACGTAATCGCCGATGGAAATTTCCTCATCCACATAGTGATTGGTAATGCGCGCATCAATACCCTCGTAATGGCCGCAAAGCAACACCAAATGCTTCTTTTGTGCCAATTCGCGCGCTTTATCCTGTGTTAAAAGGCTTCCCTGCGGACTTAAAAACACGACGTGAGATTGAGGGCTTTGCACCGCTTCCAATGCATCATAGAGCACATTCGGCTTCATGAGCATGCCGGCCGCGCCGCCAAACACCGTATCGTCTACGCTGTGATGTTTATCCGTAGCATAGTCGCGAATCTGATGTGTGTTCAAGGTAATCAGTCCACGGTCCATTGCTTTTCCGATCACACCGAATTCATGAAGAATTTTGAAGAGGTCTGGGAATAAAGTTAACACATCGATATTCATTCCATTCCCCCGATCAGATGCACATGCATGCTATGGTTTGCCACATCCACTTGCCGGATAAATTCTTTTACCGCCGGCAGCAAGAGTTCCTTGCCTTCAGTCGTGCGAATCCGATAAAGATCCTGTGCGCGGTTTTCGATCACTTCTTCAAGATCGCCCAAAAGCGTATCGTCTTCACGATATACTTTCATGCCTTCCAGGTCCTTTACGTAGTAGTGATCCTTTTCCGGCGCAGGAAGCGATTCTTCTTCCACCAGCAGGTTCTCCCCCACTAAGTTTTGTGCTTCTTCCACTGAGGTAATTTCCTCAAACTGTAAAAAGCCAAACATCTCTTGTGCGCGAAACCGGCAAACCGTAAGCTTTCTTCCGGACGAGGTTTCCACCGCCATCCCCGCCGTAAAGCGGTTCTTGCGGGCATCCGCCATGCGGATCTTCACTTCGCCCCGAAGCCCTCTTGTTTTCAGCACCTGCCCTGTGACGATGCCTTCTCTCATAGCGAATCAATGTCCAGATTAACTTTGACGTTTTCTTTAATGGCACAGGCCTTGAGCACCTGACGCATGGAATTAGCAATGCGTCCCTGCTTTCCAATAACCTTTCCCATGTCGTTGGGATGGACACGCAAGGAAAGCGTAACGACACCGTTCTTGTCTTCCTCATAGATTTCCATCTCATCCGGGTGATCCACCAGACCTTTTGCCATGGAGAATAATAATTCTTTCATATCAGGCCTCTGGTTCTTTGTCTTCAGCCTTCACTTCTCCGTCCGTCTCTTCCGCTTTCTCTTCTACTTTTTCTTCGACAACTTCTGTCTCTGCCACTTTTTCCTTTTTCGTGTCCGCAAAATCGACGACTTTAGCCTTCGCCTTGCGTTCCGTGGACAGGCCCTTAGCTACAACGCCTTCCGCTTCCATAACACCATATTCGCGGAACAGACGTTTTACGGTATCCGACGGCTGCGCGCCATTGGAAATCCATGTCTTTACCTTGTCCGCATCAACGCGGAACATACGCGGTTCCGAAATCGGATTGTAAAAACCGATTTCTTCAATGAAGCGACCGTTACGTGCGCGGCGGGAATCTGCCACCACGATACGGTAGAACGGTGACTTCTTTGCACCCAAACGTTTCATTCTGATTTTAACTGCCATTCCATCCTCCTCGTTTTCTGCCTTCCAATTTTTATTTCATAAACGGATTTTTGAATAATGAACTCAAGCGTTTTTTGCCCTTTGTAAAACGGTTCATTTGCTTCATCAATTTCTTGGAATCTTTGAACTGTTTCAGAAGGCGGTTCACCATGACGGGATCATTGCCCGAACCCTTAGCAATACGGGCTCGACGCGAATTCGTGATCATGTCCGGTTTTCTGCGCTCTTCATCCGTCATGGACGATAAGATTGCCTCCAGGCGTTTTACCTGTTTTTCGTCAATGTTGACGCCGGCAAGTTGCTTGGGATTGAGCCCCGGAATCAACTTAATCAGGTCTTCCAGAGGTCCCATGTTCTGCATCTGTTTTATTTGCTCCCAGAAATCATTCAGATCATACTTCTGAGAACGCATTTTGGCTTCCAGTTCCTTCGCCTTTTCCTGATCCACAGCCGACTGTGCTTTTTCAATGAGCGTCAGCACATCGCCCATACCCAGGATGCGATTGACCAGCCGGTCGGGATGAAATTCTTCCAGTTGGTCCAGTTTTTCTCCGGTACCGATGAGTTTGATCGGTTTCTTCGTCACCGCACGTACGGATAGTGCCGCACCACCTCGAGCATCGCCATCCAATTTGGACAGCACCACACCGGTCAGATCTACGGCATCGTTGAATGTTTTGGCCACATTGACGGCTTCCTGGCCGGTCATGGCATCCACCACCAGCAGCGTTTCCGTCACGGGAACCGCCTCTTTGATGCGTTGTAACTCCTGCATCAGCGCTTCGTCAATCTGCAATCGGCCGGCGGTATCGATGATGAGCGGATCATGTGCGGTGCGCACGGCTTCCGCATAGGCAGCCTTAGCAATATCCACCGGATCCGCATCAGACCCGCGTTCAAAAACCGGCGTCTTTACCTGTTCCCCGACCACCTGCAGCTGTTTAATGGCTGCTGGGCGATAAACGTCGCAGGCCACCAGCATCGGGCGACGCTGTTTTTTTCGATACAGATTGGCAAGTTTTGCCGCATGTGTCGTTTTACCGGAGCCCTGTAAACCGCACATCATGATGACGGTAGGCGGTTTCTGTGCGCTCTTGAGCCCCATATCTTCATCGGACATGAGATCAATCAACTGTTCGCGCACAATCTTGACGACCATCTGGCCCGGCGTCAGGGATTTCATGACATTTTCACCAACGGCACGCTCTTTGGTTTCTTTCACGAAGTCCTTAACGACCTTGTAGTTAACATCCGCCTCCAACAACGCAAGGCGGATTTCACGCATGGCCTGGTCGACATCTTTTTCATCCAACTTTCCCTTTTTGGTCAATCGGGCAAAAGTGGCCTGGAGGCGTTCGGCGAGATTGTCAAACATGCATTCCTCCTTCATCGCGGTCGCGAGTACGTTCCAAAGAAGCCGATAAATGCTTTAGAGCATCCTGTGCCTGTAAGCGCAGCGCCGTATCTTCGGAATGTAACGCTTCCTTCAGCACAGGAAGTGCTTCCTGTGCCCGTTTTTCCGTTTCCAATATCCGCAAATGCTCTTCTAAAAAAGACATCTTTTTCACCGCACGTGCGATCTGTGTGGAAACGGCCTGCTTAGAAATAGCGCGCAGCTCAGCAATTTCGGATAGCGATAAATCATCGTAATAGTAGGCTTCACAGAGACTTTGTTGGGTTTTTGTCAGTGCAAACCCATAGATCTCATACAGTAAGCCGATGTGTACCGCTTCTTCCATAACTACCTCTCTGCAAAAAAATAGCACCATTCCAAGGAACAGTGCTATTTTAAGGGCTTTAGAACCCTGTGTCAAGTTTTTTTGTTTGACGGGCTTACGAAAATATGGCATCCACAAAAGGTTCTACGGAAAACGGTCTTAAGTCATTCATCTGTTCCCCCACGCCGATAAACTTCACCGGCACCTTCACCTCTAATTGCAGCGGGAAGACCACGCCGCCCTTCGCAGTGCCGTCCAATTTTGTGAGAATCAGCCCGGTAATATTCGTAACCTTGTTAAATTCTCTCGCCTGCGAAATGGCATTTTGCCCCGTCGTCGCATCTAGGACAAGAAGTGTTTCCAGCGTTGCTTGTTCATATTCGCGCGCAATAATGCGATATATCTTTTCCAGCTCCTGCATGAGATTCTTTTTGTTATGTAGGCGACCGGCTGTATCACAGATGAGAACATCTGTGCCGCGTGCCTGGGCGGCATGAATGCCGTCATAAACAACGGAAGCAGGATCAGCTCCCTCCTCACGACGGACAATGTCTACGCCCGCACGATGGGACCATTCTTCCAGCTGATCGATGGCTGCCGCACGAAACGTATCTGCAGCGCAAAGCAAAACGGATTTCCCCTGTTGTTTCAGATGATTAGCCAATTTTCCGATGGTTGTCGTCTTACCGACACCATTGACGCCGATCACGAGAATCACCATGGGATGACCCGGTTCTTCGATCAGAGCGGTTTCTAAGTTGGCGGCAAGCAATTTTTCTTTCATGATCTCGACCAAGCGCACCCGCACCAGCTGCGGATCGCGAATGTGTTCCTCCGCCACGGCATCGCGCAAGGCATCAATCACCTCCATCGATGTCTCAAAGCCCATGTCGGCCGAAACCAATGTTTCTTCAATTTCATCGAATAATTCGTCATCAATGGTTGCGCGACCGTTAAAAAGATTGTCAAGAGCTCCGCCGATACTGTCTCTGGTTTTTTGCAGGCCTTCTTTCAAAAAGTCAAAGAGTCCCATCACACGTCCTTTCTCATGGCTTGATCTGCCTCATCTTCAAAATCCTTAAACCGCAGCGATACCACATGCGAGAGGCCTTCCTGCATGGTTACACCATAGAGCGTTTCCGCCAACTGCATCGTTGACTTGCGATGCGTAATGACAATGAATTGCGTTTCATTACAAATGCTCTGCAAATAGTCCACATAGCGACCGATATTGGCTTCGTCCAAGGAAGCATCAATCTCATCCAAAATGCAAAACGGCGTAGGATGAATGGAAAAGATGGCAAATAGCAGGGCCAACGCCGTCATGGAGCGTTCTCCGCCGGATAACAGATTCAGACTCTGTAGTTTTTTACCGGGCGGCTGCGCTTCAATTTCGACACCTGCCGTTAATACATCCGTACCATCCAGGCGCAAATGTGCCTGCCCCCCACGGAACAGGATTTGAAAAATACGATTGTATTCCTCATTCATGCGACGGAAACTGTCCATAAACATTTTCTCCATCGTCGCATCCAATTCGCGGATTAAATCTTCAATGTCCTGGCGTGATTTTTTGAGATCCTCCATCTGTTGCTTCAGAAAATCCAGTTCTTCGGCCATTGCTTGATATTGCTCGATGGTTTCGACATTGAAATACCCGATTTTTGACAGTTTTTCTTTCAGTTCCAGCACCTGTTGACGAGTGGTTTCCACCGGCACCAATGTGCGCAAGCGCTCTGCGACCATCTCCGCGGAGAGGTCATATTGTGCACGGTAGTCTTCCAGTCTTTGCTGTTCCTGTTGCTCTTTTTGTTCCTTCTCCACCTGCAGGCGATATGCTGCATTCTGAAGTTCCTGCAGTCGCTCGTTTTTCTGTGCCTGCTGTTGAACGATTTGATCCGCCTTCTCGTGCTGCATGCGATGATCTTCAGTCAAAGCATCCATCGCCCGACGTTTTTCTTCCCATTCCGCCTTCCATTGCAGGCGATGGGCTTCCCCTTCGCGCATCAAAACGCGGCTGTTTTCCACCACCCGTTCGGCTTCCTGTTTTTGTTCGGAGCGAAATTGCTTCTGCTGCTGTAAGGTGCGTAGCTGGGTTTGTTGTTCCTCTAAGCGACGAGAGCATTGCTCAAGATCTTTTTTGTAGTATTCTTTTTTATTCTCCAGTAAAGCCGCTTCTTTTTCCTTGCCCTGTCGCAACTTCAGCTGTTCCTGTTCTTGTTCCTTCCAGGTATTAAAGGCAGAGAGTGCTTCCGTCTCACGGGCTTTTAATTCCGCTTCCTGTTTTACAAAGGCATCGGCCACAAAGGCATCCTCGCGAGAAAGGACCGCTGCCGCTTCTTCCTGCTCGCGTTGCTTTTCCATCACCGCAAGGCGCAATTGTTCGAGTTCGGCGCGCAATTTTCGCTCGAGCGCCTGATCCTCTTCCAAGCACCCCGACAGGCGATCTCGCTCGGCCATCTGTTCACGTCGCTCCTCTTGTGCTTTTTGAAGAGCCAAAGCATTTTCTTTATCGCTTGCTTCGCACGCAGCAATCGTCTTCTGTAACGCTTCCAGCTCACGATCGCGATTTAAAAGCGACGCTTCATTGCGGCGATGCACGGTACCTCCGACCATGGAGCCCCAGGTATTTAATACATCACCCTCCAGGGAGATCAAGCGATTGTGTTCATTGCCGCGATGCGATAAACGCAGGGCGTCGTCGATCGTGCGTACAAATGTGGTCCGCGCCAGAAAATGTGTGACGATGGCGTCAATATCGTCATCATAACGTACCGCATCTACGCCATTACAGAGTGCTTCGGGAGCATCAGAAAGCACAGGCTGCGAACCGCGGATACGATCGATCGGCAAAAAAGTCACACGACCGAGATGCCGCTCCTTCAAAAGTTGAATGAGTACTTTTGCATCCTGTTCGCTTTCTACCACCACGTTCTGGAGAGCCCCACCCAGCGCCACTTCGACAGCGGTTTCATAGCCCGGTTCTACCCGTATCAGGTCCGCCAAAGGACCGATAAGATGCTTTTTAATCGAGGGATCCTGATCGGCGCTACGCAACAGATTTTGCACGGAACGCTGGTAGCCTTCATATTGTTGCATGAGCGCACGCAACATCTTTTCTTGCGTTAAAGCACCTGCGCGCTTGGCGTCATTTTTCCGCTTCTCTTCCGTCAACCGATCCGTTATCTCGGTTAAACGACGCATTTCTTCCTCGCAATCGGCACGTGCCTTATGACGCGCTTCCTGCTCATGCAGTTGCTCTTCTAATGCCTTTTCCTTCGCATCGCGCTTTTCGGTAAGTGCGTTGTGTTCCTCCGCAAGCGTCTTTGCCAAGGCCGTTTTCTCGTCTTTTTCGTGTTGCAACTGTTGCTGCGCTTTTTTTGCTTCTTCTCGACGATAGGCTAACACCGAAAGCGCTTCGCGCAGACGGCGTAATTCGGCCTCCGCTTCCTGCGTTTTTTGAGCAATCGCCGGATCGGCAGCGCCCATCTCCTCTGTCAGATGGTCTGCCTGATCAGAAATCTCTTTTAACGTCTGTTCGAGACGTGCCTTTTCCTGCCCGATCGTATCAATTTGTGCCGAAATCGCGCGTTCCTGCTCTTCCGCCGCCTTTTCTTCTGCATCCAAGCGGGCAAGATCCTGCTCGTAAAACTGGATTTTTTCTACTGCCACACTGTGCTGCGTTTCCTCTTTCTGCAGGTCACGCTCCAGTTTGCTCACGGCTTCCAACAAGGTTTGCCGTTTCGATTCATAAGCATGCAAAAACGTCTCATACGGACGTGCTTTTTCGGCCAACGCCGTCAGTTCATTTTTCAGCGCTTCCGTTTCTGTGGTGTTCAAGTCCAAATCAGCATTAATCTTTGTGAGTGCTTCGCGCGTCACCTCTTGCTGCCGTTTGAGCAAAGACAACTCGTGTTGCTCCAATTCCCCCATAAGACGGCGACCGCGTTTGGCATTGTCCGCCTGTCGTTTTAAGAGACGGGCTTCCTGCTCTTTGAGATCCAGATCACGCGTTACTTCATCCAACTGCCGTTCGGTGCGATCCAAACGTTGCAGGGATTCCGTTTTTTTATACTTGAATTTCGCAATACCTGCCGCCTCTTCAAAAATGCTGCGACGATCTTCGCTTCGTGTACTCAGAATCTCATCAATGCGCCCCTGTCCGATAATGGAATATCCTTCCTTGCCCACACCGGTATCCAAAAACAGTTCATTGATATCCTTGCGACGCACCTGTTGATTGTTGATAAAGTATTCGCCTTCGCCGTTGCGATACACCTTTCGGGCAACACTCACTTCTTCATAAGGAAGCGCAATCTGTCCGTCGGCATTGTCAAAAATCAAAACCACTTGTGCCAAATTCATGGGCGCTTTTTTGTCGGTGCCGTTAAAAATAACATCTTCCATGCGACTGCCGCGCAGCGCTTTGGCCGACTGCTCGCCCAATACCCAACGCACGGCGTCGGAAAGATTGGACTTGCCGGAACCGTTCGGGCCCACAACAGCCACAAAATCATCATTAAATTGTAATGTGGTCTTTTCTGCAAAGGATTTAAATCCGTACAGTTCCAATCTCTTCAGTCGCAATGCATTTCTCCGTCTTTATTCTTTATTCAATGGCTTTTCTTATTTCTGTTGCTTTTTAAGGTGCAATAAAGCCTTATGTGCCGCATCCGCTTCGGCTCGTTTTTTGCTGGTTCCTGCGCCTTCCGCCATTCTTTCTCCGTCAATTTCCACCGCTACGCGAAAATGGCGTGCATGAGACGGTCCGCTTTCTTCTAAAACGATATAGCGCTGTTCCAGTCCATTATGCAAAATATAGCGATGCAATGCCGATTTGGCGTCCGTATCCACGGAAGAGGCTTCCAGTTTATCATGCATGGCATCCAGTTTATCGGTAAACCATGGCCACAAAAAATCCATGCCGCCATCCAAATAAATCGCACCGCAAACTGCTTCAAAGGCATCCGCTAAAAGCGAAGGTTTCTCTCTTCCGCCTTGCATTTCTTCCCCATGCCCGAGCTGCAATAGCTCGGAAAGGCCGATGTTTCTTCCCAAGCGGGCAAACGAATCTTCGCAAACCGCCAGTGCACGCTTGCGGGATAATTCACCTTCCGGATCCTCCGGATGATGCCGGAAAAAATGATCCGTCGTAATGAGTTCTAATACGGCATCCCCCAAAAACTCCAGTCGCTCATTGCTTTCGGGATAGCGCTCAGGCGCTTCATTGATGAGTGACCGATGCACCATTGCCAATTCCAACAAGGAGGGATTATGAAAATGGTAGCCCAGTTGCTCCTGAAATTTTTCAAGTTCATCAGCTTTCATGGTCACTCTCCTTCAGCGACGTCTCAACTTCTTCAATCACGCCGCTTTCCGCAAAATCCAAGGCTTCCTGAATGGCTAGCGCAAAGGTCTCGGCATTGGAATTGCCATGTGCTTTATAAATTGGCTTACGTGCTCCGAGCAACGGCGCGCCACCATGCGCCCGATAGTCCATGGAAGCAAATGCTTTCTTTAGCGAGCTTTTGATCAGCAAGCCACCCATTTTCGTTTTCCAGTTTTCATAGAGCACATTTTTCAAGGTTTTCAGCACGAATTGTGCCGTGCCTTCCATGGATTTCAGCGCCACATTGCCGGCAAAGCCGTCTGCCACCAGAACATCATAATCAGCAAAAAGCACATCACGGGCTTCAATATTGCCGACAAAATTAAGCGGACTTTCCTGCAATAAGCGGTAGGCTTCCACTGCCCGCTTGTCCCCTTTTTCTGCTTCAGCGCCGACGTTTAATAAGCCGATGCGCGGATGCTCTTTTCCAAGTGCCTTTCGCGCATAGATCGCGCTGATGGTAGCAAACTGCAAGAGCATGAGCGGGGTCGTGTCCATCGTCGCGCCGGAATCCGCTAACAAAACACTGCCGTTTTGATGTGGCACGGTGGGAACTAGGCACAAACGCTCCATTCCGGGCAGACGCTTAGCCAAAAAATAGCCACCTGCCAGCAATGCTCCCGTACTTCCGGCCGAGAGGAGAACATCTCCATCACTATTGAGGCGCTGATAGGCCAACACCAGGCTTGCCTTTTTCTTGCGGCGAATCGCAAATACCGGTGATTCGTCATTGGAAATGCAGACGTCCGTGTCCACAATTTCCACGCGTCTTTCGGCGCCAAGTGCCGGTTTTAATACAGAAGCAGGTCCGACCACAACACAGTTAAAATTGCGCTCTTTTAGTGCCAATTTAATGGCTGACGCCACCATGGACACGCCGGCATCAGCGCCCAGTGCATCAATTATGATTTTTGTCATGTTCTCCCTGCCTTCTCTTATTAAAAAAAGGTGCGGAGTGTTCCGCACCTTTTCGGTTACTCACCGATTTGAATAACTTCTTTTCCATCATAGTATCCGCAATGCGGGCAAATGTGATGCGGTAATTTTGCTTCGCCGCAGTTCGGGCATTTTACCGTCGCATATGTCTTCAAACGATAGGAAGAAGCTCTTCTCTTGTCTCTTCTTTGCTTTGACGTTTTTCTCTTGGGTACTGCCATCGGAACACCTCCTTCTTCCTGATTTTGGATTAGATTAACACAAGAATTATAAACAGGGAAAAAGGCGTTGTCAAGCATTCTCCTCTGCGACTCCTGCAAAGAAGCATTATAATCAATGATAAGAATAATTTCCAATCCAAAGGAGAAGCCATGACAAAAAAACAAGGTGCCTGCGGCATCGTCTGCGAATGGAATCCGCTGCATGCCGGGCACATTCGCCTCATTGAACGCGCAAAAACCGAATATTCTGCCGTGGTGGCGGCTATGTCCGGCCCCTTTGTACAGCGAGGTCTCCCTGCTGTGACGGATAAGTGGACGCGCGCCGCACAGGCCATTCGTCACGGTGTGGATCTGGTGTTGGAAGTCCCGCAGGGTTTCGTATTACAAAGCGCAGATCGCTACGCAGCGGGGGCAATACAAGTCTTAGCCGCCGTACCCGCCGTTTGTGCGATCGCCTTTGGCGTGGAGGAAACGGCTCTTCGAGAAGCGACTTTTTCAGAAAATGCAACCTTCGAAAAAGACCTGGTTCGTCGACTGAAGCAAGGTTTGTCATATCGCCGTGCCTTTTCGTTGGCAAGTGGCAGAAATTGGTTGCCAAATCAAATTTTAGCCAAACAATACGAAAAAGCCTTGAAAGAGCAAAATCTCTCGTGGGAAATTCTGAAGGTGGCGCGACCTTCCACGTCGCCCACAGCAACACAGCTACGCCGCGCGCTCCGTTCTCTACGAGAAGAAAGCATCGCTGCAAAAACAGATGCCAATTCAGATCAGCTTTTACAACATCCCGCTTTAAAGGATCTTGCGGATCCCGCTATCGTTCTCTCTCATCCGTTGGGCGGATCCGTAGAGAAGCTGTTCTCCTATGTGCAAGCACGTACCATTTTGGATCCGCTGGATTTTTCGTGCTCTCCTCACTATGAGGCGGGCATGGAATATCGCTTGGAAGCGGCCCTGCAACAGGCTGATTCACTGGAAGGCGCCATTAATGCCGCTTCGAATAAACGACAGTCGAAGTCCCGTTATCGTCGTTTGCTTTTGACGACTCTCCTCGGCATCCAAAAGACAGACATCGCTCCGCTATCCTATGTTCGTCCCTTGGCGTTTAATCGTACCGGCGCGGCATTACTGCGTGACGTCATCCTGCCCATCTATCAAAAAACGCCCGGGCGCTTGCGTCCCGGAGCGTATGATCCCTTATTTTTGACGGACCAAAAGGCCCAACGTCTCTACGAATGGCTCTACGATCTCGAAAATCTGGATCTTACTCAGTCTTTTTATCATAAGCGGTAAATAAAGGAGTAAGGATACTGCGATCATCGCCATAGGGTCGAGCCACACCATCCACGTACATCGTGGTCTCATTACCTCGGCCCAATAACAGTAGCATCGACTTTTTTCCATTTTTGGCATATTCTTTCGCATAATCCATAGCCTTTTCTATGGCGGCTTTGCGATCTTCTATCGTTTCGTACGGCGTTTGCCGAATGGACTTTTCAATATCGCTATAAATACTTGACAAGGGTTCCGCGTTGGGATCATCCATTGTTAAAATGATGCGATCGGCGTACGTATCGGCAACACGTCCCAGGTCAGCGCGGCGATTCACAGCCTTTCCACCGGTGGAGCCAAATACCGTAAGCATTGCACAATCGGGAAATTGACGATGCGCTGCTTCAAAAACAGCAGAAAAGCTGACGCCGTTGTGGGCAAAATCTATGATGGAGCGGATCATGCCGTCTCCCGTTGACAGAAATTCCATGCGCCCCGGGATGTGCACCGATTCTAAAGCGCCTGGGATCTCTTCGGCCGGCACGCCCGCTTCCAACGCCATCGTCACGGCTACTGCTGCGTTTTGCATGGCATAGTCTCCGATTTCCGGCAAGTGCAGAGGAATAGACTTGCCATCGGCCTGTACCGTAAACGAAATCCCTTTATGATGATCGTTTATGGTCGCAGTAACATCAGCATCGCTCTGATTGCTGAAGCCTACGCGCACAATCTTTTTACAGGAGGCCGCGGCGGCTTCAATCTCTTCGCGGTGGTCGCTGTTGATATTGATAATGGCAATATCCGATTGGGAGAACAGCCGCAATTTGGACTGAAAATAATCCTCAAAATTCGGATGTTCGATGGAAGAAATATGATCCGGACTGATGTTTAAAAAAGCACCCATGGCAAAATGAAGGCCTGCCGTGCGTTCCACCTTTAAGGCTTGAGAGGATACTTCAAAAGCCACGCACCGAACGCCGTTTTCCACGCAACGTGCTAAGATCGCGTAAAGCTCGAAAGGCTCTGGTGTTGTCAGCGTGCTGGTTTTCTCTTCCCCGCCGTCAAAGTTGGAAATGGATGTCAGAAAGCCGACCGGTCCAAGATCATGCTTTTTGCAGTAAGCCGACAAAATGGACTTGAGATACCAAACCGTAGAGGATTTCCCCTTGGTTCCGGTTACTGCCAATAGTTGCAGTTTTTTCTGCGGATCGCCATAAAAAAGCCGCGCACAGGGGGCCAGTATATGGCGCATATTATCCACGAGAATATGCGGTACGTCTTCGCCGAAATCCGTCTCTGCCACATAGGCCACCGCGCCCCGCTCCAACGCCTCCTTCAAATAGGATGGCTTAAAATGATTTCCCTTACAGAAAAACAAAGCGCCCGGCACGACCTCTTTGGAATTATAAGAGATAGCGCGTATTTCGACTCTTTCCTGTGCTGCTTGGCAAACATGTTCGCCCATGGCCATTTGAAAATCATGCAGTGTGAGTGCCATAATTTCTCCTTAAAAAAAAGAAGGATGGCGCAAGCCATCCTTCTGCCCGAGTTATTCCCTACTTCAGCTCGCTGCGATTGTGATCCAGTTCGGCAATCACAGAATTTAAATTGTCCTGAGTATTGGATAAGATTTCATCCACATAGGCGAACACGCTCTGTCGTATCTGGCGGGATTGTTCTTTGGCCTGTTCGATCATAGCTTCGCCCTTCTTCGTAGCTTCTTGTGTGATGCGATGGTCATTCACCAGCTCGTTGAAGCGTTTTTGTGTATCCTGATCGGATTCCGCTGCGCGTTGCTTCGCCTGATCGATAAGCTGCTGTGCCTGATCATTGGCTTCCTGCAGAATGCGATCTCTTTCTTCGTTCACCCATTTTGCCTGACGAATTTCTTCCGGCAAACTGGCACGGATTTCTTTAATAATCTCAAAAATAGTATCAGGATCAATGGCTACTTTCTTAGATAAAGGAATGCTCGTAGCATCATCCATCTCGTCTTCCAGCTCTTCAATTAATTGCAAAATATCCATGACTTCCTCCTGATGAATGCCCGCTACTCGAACTTCTTCCGAAGTCTTTCCGCAACGTTATCCGTCACCATGCCGGAAACGTCTCCGCCGTAGCTTGCAACTTCGCGCGCAAAACTCGAACTGACATAAGAATATTTACCATCCGTAAACAGAAAAATCTCTTCCATATCACTGTACAGCGAATGATTAAGCAGCGATAGCTGCCGCTCATAGAGAAAATCCTGTGAAGTGCGAAGCCCACGAATCACAGCATCCGCCTTCTCTTCCCGTACAAAATCCACTAGAAGTCCGGAAAATAACTTTACGGAAACATTGTCATAATCATACATCAGTTCCCGAATCATTTCAATTCTTTCCTCCGGTGTAAACAGCGGTGGTTTTTCTTGATTGATGAGCACGGCTACGATAACTTCATCAAATAATTTGGCGGCGCGATAAATGAGGTTCAGATGCCCTTTTGTGACGGGATCGAAGCTCCCCGGAAAAATAACTTTCATACTTCCTCCTTGAACATACGTATGAGCTGGCTGCGGTACGCCCGCTGAAACACTAAACGAAAGCCGTACATCTCGGTCTCTTCCGGCTCCGTTTCTCCGCGCTTAAGGCCGGATTCCACGATAATCAGGCCGCCTTTCTTCATGCGATTCAGACGCCGCAGTAAAGCAATGGCTTTCTCTTCCATATGAAAACCGAAGGGAGGATCCAAATAGACATAATCAAATTGCGTATCGCAATCCGCCAGCGCACGGCGATAATCGCACAATAAGACCGTACTTTCCTCTTCATGACCTGTCTTCCGGATGTTTTCGCGTAAAATCGCTCCCATACTGCGGGACTTTTCACAAAACACAACACGTCCTGCACCGCGCGATAAAAATTCAATCCCGATTTGTCCCGTGCCGGCAAACAGATCCAATACCACGGCATCTTTTTGAATGGTTTGCAACACATCGAACACCGATTCCTTGGTTTTGTCTTCCGTCGGTCGAGTACGGTCGTGTTTTCCGGGCGGCAACAATTTCATGCCGCGATTGATTCCGGTAATGACATGCATAACGCTCTCCCTTCTCTTCAGGATTTGATTAATTCAGTGTAATCTTACGCACACGCTGAAGCAAGGTATACAGTCGATTTTCGAGCGCTTTCGGCAGATCCTCCGGTCGGGCTAAGGCCCGTTTCTGTGTCGTAAGCCAGTCTTCTACCTGCTGTCTCGCCTCTCGCATGGCCAGGTTCTCGTCCTCGGAAACAAAAAGGCCGTGTTGCTCCGTGCCCAGTCGATCGCCTGCGCCGCGGCTTACTAAATCTTCTTTTGCAATCAGCCATCCGTCCTGCGTTTTCTCAAGAATCTTTAACCGTTCTCGATGCGGCTGCCCTGCCGTATGCAGCATGAGGATACAATAGGCATTTTCCTTGCCGCGACCGACGCGCCCGCGAAGCTGATGCAACTGAGCCAAGCCGAAACGCTCTGCACCGGCAATCATCATCACTGTCGCATTAGCCACATCAATCCCGACTTCAATAACCGTCGTAGCAATGAGCAGATCCGTTTTTCCCCGATAAAAGCGCGCCATCGCCTCCTCTTTATCGGCCGCCGATTGTCTTCCTGTCAATATATCCACGGTGATCGTCCTACCGCGTTTTTCCCCTTCTTCGTCCATCGCTTTTCTTACGCGTTCAAGCGTTTCCGCCACCGACCAGTACTGCCAGTCCGACTCTCCGCTGTCGATCAGAGGACAAACAATGTATGCCTGCCGACCTTTGGCAATCTGTCCGGCGATGGCGCGATAGCAGGCGCCTTCCGAGCGACGATCCACAACGCGTGTCGTGATCGAACCACGTCCAGGCGGCCGATCCGTTAAACGTACCAGATCCAAATCGCCAAGCTCCACAAGATGCATTGTACGCGGAATGGGCGTAGCACTTAATACCAACGTATTGGGTTCTTCAAGCTTTTCCTGCAGCTTTGCGCGTTGTCTGACGCCAAAGCGATGCTGCTCATCCGTAATGACCAAGCCGAGATGTGAAAAACGCACACGCTCCTGAAAAAGAGCATGTGTACCGAAAAAAATACCTGGTTTTCCTTCACGTGCTGCGCGTTCGACCCGCTCTCGTTCCTCGTTCGGTGTGGACCCGGTCAGCAGATAGATCGGATGAGAAAAAAATGAACGCGCTTTTTGAGCGTGCTGCTGCGCAAGCACTTCGCTAGGTGCCATAAAAGCCACGCCGGATCCGTTCTCTAAGACATGAGCCGCCGCAAGAAAGGCAACGATGGTTTTCCCAGAGCCTACATCCCCTTGCAACAGAGTGTTCATCGGTTGCGGTGATACCAGTTGCGTTACAAGCGTTTGAACGGCTTCTTCTTGGGTCTTCGTCAATACAAAGGGGAGGCGCTCTCGATACGCTTCGAGAGAAACGCGCGGAAGCGGTATACTGTGCTTTTGCTGTCTTTCCTTGGCTAAAAAGTGGCGCAACAGCGCTGTTTCCAACGCCTCGCGCTTTAGCCGTTCCTGCTGTGCCTGTTGAGCGATGGCTAAAGAAGCCGGAAAATGAAGTGCCTCAAGTAACGATTCCAGCGGATGCAAACCAAGCTCCTTTTGCCAAGTAACCGGCAGAGGATCTTCGACGAGATCCCGACACTTTAAGGCTTCACGAATCGCTTGACGACGTACGGTATTCGTCAGTCCTTCGGTTAACGAATACACTGGAAAAATGCCTAGGAATGCCTGCGCTTTCGAGTCGTCAATCATTCCGACTTGCGGATCATAAAGCACGTTTTTTTCCGCATCATAGGAACCGTAAAAGTAATAATCGCTGCCGATGGTAAGGCCAGCGCTACGATAGGGTTGATTGTGCCATACCACCTCGACGCTTTCCGTAGCATCGGCAATCGATCCGCGCAAGAGAGAACGTCTTCCTCCCAAACGCACCGGGCGTGCCAGACGCGTCAAACGTGCCCTTACTACCTTTCTTTCGCTATTCGTATCTTGCGTCAGTGCCGATACTGTTATCGGCTTCGAGCGATCTTCATAGCGTATGGGAAAGTCCAGTAAAAGGGCTTCTACAGACAACAAACCCAAACGAGCAAACAATGCTGCCCGTTTGGGTCCGATTCCTTTTAAAGCCGTGAGTTCCATGATTATTCCATTGAGAAGATATAGGGGTATACCGGTTGACCGCCGTGTAAAAACTCTACTTCGATATCCGGCCATTTCTGTGTCAACGCTTTTTGCAAGGCTTGTGCCTTACTTTCCTCCGCATCCGAGCCCACATAAACCGTGAGCAGCGTATACGCCGGTTTCCAGTATTTTTCGACCAATTGGAGTACCAGTTGCTCATCTTCGGGCGCCGTCATGACAATTTCATTGCCGATAAGACCAATGCGATCGCCTTTGTGGATTGCCAGTCCGCTGATTTCCGTATCGCGTACCGCATAGGTCACCTGCCCCGTAACAACATCCGAAAGACTGCTCTTCATCTGCTCGAAGTTATCTTTCGCCGTGGCCGTATCATCAAAGTTAAACAGAGCCATAATCCCTTCCGGCATGCTTCGCGAAGGAATCACATACACCTGTTTTTCCGTCAATTCCTGCACCTGCTCCGCTGCCAGAATAATATTCTTATTATTCGGCAAAATGAAGACGGACTGCGCCGGCACGCGCTCGACCGCTTCGAGTAAATCACGTGTCGAAGGGTTCATGGTTTGTCCGCCGGAGACAATTTCATTCACCATCATGTCTTTAAAGAGCGACGTGAAACCTTCGCCCATACATACGGCAACAAAGCCGAAACGACGCAAAGGTTCCTTCGATTTTTCCGGCTCTTGCGGCCGGATCGGTTCCGGAACGACTTGCACTTCTTCGCTTTTGCGTACAGCATGCTCCCGCGTGCTTACCACATGCACTTCAAGTATTTTGCCTCTTTTATCCTGGCTGTTTAAAAGCTTGATCGGGGTATCCGTATATGCTTCTACATGAAAACCACAATCGATGTGTTCAATGGTATGCAACACCCCGTAGTGCTCCAGATGACGCAATAAACGCGCTTCTTCAATGTCACTGATGTCAAAGCTGACAAAAAACTCTTTCTCTGCTTTCAGTGCATTGTCGCGCCCTTTTTCCGTCGTCTCCACATGCGGCGCTTCCGCTTTAGACTCCTCCAGAAGTGCTTCCAGATTTTCGCCCGACAGCGATTCCACAAAACCGCAAAGCAAATAGACAAGCCCCTGTCCGCCGGCATCCACCACACCGGCTTCTTTTAGTTCTGCCAGCATTTCCGGCGTCTGTTGCAGCACATGATTGGCATAACGCAAAATATCTTTCAAAAAGAGCAGAATATCGTCGTATTCGCCCCTGTTTTTCTGTGCAAATTCGCTCATGGCACGTGCAATCGTAAGAATCGTGCCTTCTGTCGGCTGCATGACTGCTTTATACGCCTTCGCACGCGCCGCTTCAAACACGTCCGGAATATCGGAAAGAAGGATTACTTCCTTGCCCTTAAGCGACTGCGCCATACCACGGCACAGCTGCGACAGAATAACGCCCGAATTACCGCGTGCTCCCATCAAAGAGCCGCTGCCCAGCGCTTTTGCCAGTGCTTCTATACTTTCCGGCGCATGTTCTACCGTTTCCACGGCAGATTTCATCGTCAGACTCATGTTCGTGCCTGTATCGCCATCCGGAACCGGGAACACGTTCAGGGCATTCACTTCCTCTTTGTGGAAATCTAATACTTCACAGGCTTTTTGAAAGCCTGCTTTCAGTTGTTTTGCATCAATCCGTTCCACATCCGCCCCCTTATACACGCAAGCCTTGCACCATGACATCCACAGAGCTCACGGTAAGGTTCGTTTTGGATTCCACATTGTATTTCACTGTATCGATGATGTTCTCAGCTACCATGGATATGCGTACCCCGGATTCCATAATGACATGCAGTTGAATCACAACGCAATTTCTTCCACTGCTGATCACACGTACGCCGCGGCTCATATTCTCCAAGCGCAACAAACGATAAATATTATCGCGGGAATCGCGGGCAGCCAGACCGACAACCCCATAGCATTCCATGGTTGCCTGGCTGGCAATACGTTCGATTACATCATCTTCTATCGTGACGTCACCATATTCATTAATAATTTTTGAAGACATGGCTCCTCCTTTGTATGCATACAAGTTATAGTAATTATAGCATAATAAAAACAGCCTTTGTTCCTCCTTCCCCTTTGTCTTTTTCCGTAAAAGTGCGGATAAAATGCATGGAATCATTTGCTAGAGGCTGTTTGGTTTGTTATAATACCCATGTTAAGTAAAAGTATGGGCAGGAGGAAAGTATGTCGAGAGTTTGTGGTATTTGTGGAAAATCAAAAGCAGCCGGTAACAACGTTACCTTTTCGCATAGAGGCATTCGTCGTACGTGGACGCCGAATCTTCGTCGCGTCCGTGTCTATGATGAAAACGGGACCCCGAAGCGTATGTACGTCTGCTCCCGTTGCTTGCGTTCCGGTTTAGCCAATCGGAATCGTACGACCGAATCCGTTTATACGGTAGAAGAAGCGAACACGGAAGCCGTTATTGTTGAAGAAACGCAGGAAGCGGTTACCGAAAGCGCAGAAGCAGAAAATTAAAATACAAAAAACAAAGAGAAAGGGAGTGCGTTCGCACTCCCTTTTTTGTACGAATTTTTCATCCCTGCGTTTTTCGATCTCGAGATTGAAAACAGAAAACGCCCGTGCCTTCCGCACTTTCTACAACCACTGCATTCTCTTCGCTCAAAATATGATTCGATATGCCGAGTGATGAACCGGCTTCCAATATTTCACGATCCAATGAATATTCAAATCCGACAAGGCTTAAACGCACACTTCCCGAAAAAAGCATAAAGGAGGTATACCATTCTGCCGTTCGTTTCGGCAATCGATAGGTGCCCGGCCGTAAATAACGAACACAATTATTTTCTGTGTACTGGATGATGGACATTCCCTGTTTTGCAAAGCGTTCCATCATCGCAATATTAATCATACTGTGGTCCAAGCGCGATCCCACGGCGCCAAAAAGAAGCACTTCGTTAAAACCGTGCTCCAGGCAATACGAGAGCGCTAATTCCGTATCAGTTTGATCTTTTTTTACCGGAAAGTGCAAGACTTTTCCCGCTTTTTCATAGTATTTGAAATGCGCATTCTCGGGCGATACACGTGAAGAGTCAAAATCTCCCAGCAATAGATCTGCTTCACGGTCAAGGCTCAATAACACATCAAAGCCGCCATCCGCGCACAGCACCATGTCTGTGGTGTCCAGTAAATGGAGAAGCTGTTCCGGCTCGGGAAGGCTCTCGCCCGCCGCAATAACACCTGCTCTTTTCATTTCCCAAGATGCTCCTGAAATGCCCTTGCCGCTTTTTCAGTATCCTTACCGAAGACCGCCGAACCGGCGACAACCCAATCGCAGCCCGCTTCAAGCACCTCATCCACATTGCCGAGATTAATGCCACCATCCGCTTCCAGAATAATGGGACGGCCTGAAGCCTCAATCATCGCCTTAACCTGACGAATCTTGGGCAACATCGTGGTGATAAAAGATTGTCCGCCAAAGCCGGGATTCACACTCATGACCAGGACGAGATCGAGATCCGGTAATATACTTTCCAATACGGAGGCCGGTGTGGCCGGATTCAAAGCAACGCCTGCTTTCATGCCCAGAGCATGGATCTCCTGAATGGCACGATGCAGATGCGTCACTGCCTCCCAGTGTACGGTAAGCAATTGACAGCCGGCTTTTTGGAACGCCGGAAAAAGATACGAAGGCTCTCGCACCATCAAATGCGTATCAAAAAACAGGTCCGTATGCGGCCGCAATTTCGCAATAACCCCCGGCCCGTAGGAAATATTTTGCACAAATTGACCGTCCATCACATCCAAATGCAGATGCGTCACGCCGGCTCGCTCCACAGCTGCCAGTTCTTCCTCGAGACGATAAAAGTCCGCCGATAATAGCGACGGCACCAATTGGCGTTCCATGACTCTCCCTTTCCGTTCCCTTCGCTCCGGATTCTTTAAGAGCGATTTTCGATTTCCGCATATAGTGCTAAATAGGACGCATAGCGTTCAGGTGCCATGTTCCCGCTTTTCACTGCTTCTTTCACCGCACAATGAGGCTCTTTTCGGTGGGTACAGTTCCGAAACCGGCACATTGCTTTGTAACGACAAATTTCCGGAAACGCCTCTCCCACTTCCGCCGGTGATGCAAAATCGCGCAGATCCAAAGAGGAAAAGCCCGGTGTATCAAAGATATAGGCCTCTTCGCCAATGTGAAACAGACGACTGGTCCGTGTCGTCTGTTTTCCGCGTGCTGTCTTGGCACTGAGGGATCCGATCACTATGGAATCTTCGCCGCTCAAGCGCCGTATCAGCGTACTTTTTCCAGCGCCGGAAGGTCCGGCGATGGCGGTGAGCTTACCTGCCAGGGCTTCTTCCAGGGGCGGAACGCCGCTGCCATCCATAGCATTAATCGAAAAAACAGGATAACCCGCTAAGCGATAGCGCTTGACCCAAGCGTCACGCAAGGATTCATCGGTGCGATCCATCTTATTAAAGCAGAGGAGTACCGGAAATCGACGTTTCTCCAACACCACAAGAAGCTTATCCAGTTGCAGGGCATTTACCATGGGCTCTACTAACGTTTCTACCACCAACACCTGATCCACATTAGCAACCGGCGGGCGCAGAAGGCTGTTCTTGCGTGGTAATATTTCCGTGATCGTGGCCTCCTCATCCTGCTCCGCCTTGGTCCAAATCACATAATCGCCAATCATGGGACGAATGGATTTGTCCCGAAAAACGCCACGGCCTTTCGCGAAAAGTGAAACAATGCCTTCTTCGTTTCCCTCCGCCACAATCTCATAGCGGTCCTTTTCCGATGAAATAATATGACCCTGCGGCACATCGCCTCCTTGTACTATTTATCTCTTCCACCGTTCGTGTTTTGTCTGGCCGTATCGGCAGGAACGCCGTCGATATAGGTTGCAAACTGTGCCCCCTCCAGCGCCTCAACTTTGGCGGAAATATAACCTTTGTCATTGACATCCGAGGCATGAAAGACTTTTTTATAAACAGGTTTTTCACGAGACTCGTTCAGATCATAAATGGTCACTTCAAACGTCTTCTTCCCCGCCGGCGGATAGATGCTCGTATAATAGATCATCTTACGCGCGGCGTTCGCTTCCGAAGAATCCGAGTTTTGTTTGCCCATGGATACCGTAATGGAAATCGCACTGTTTTGTTCCACCTGCGTACCGGCTGTGATGGATTGCGCAATCACCGTACCGGAAGGATAGGTGCTGAAAGCAGTGTTCAGTTTCCCCAATTTAAGACCGGCCTCATTGATCGCGGCAAGAGCCTGATTCTGTGTCTTATTAATCAACACCGGCACAACCGTCATCACCGCTTCCTGTCCGCGACTGATGATCAGATTAATACGTGCGCCCGTCTCCGACTGAGCATTCGCCGCCGGATCCGTGCGAACGACCTGGTCTTTCGGTACATTGGCATCAAAGGCAAAGCTGGTTTGCCCGATGCGGAAGCCCTCTTCTTGTAGTTGCTTCACCGCATCATCCCGCAGGAGACCAGCTACATTCGGTACAGTCTTGTGCATTTTACCCGTGCTCACGACTAAATTGATCGTCGTTCCCTTCTCCACCGGGGTGCCGCTCATAATGCTCTGATCAATCACAACGCCTTTTTCGATTTCATCATCGGCTTTTCGTTGCTTTACGACGCCGTTTAATCCATTCTTTGCCAGCAAATCCAAGGCCGCCTGTTCATCCAAATTGATGACAGCGGGAACCATGATGCTACGCTCCTTTTCCGCCTGTTGCCGTTGGAAAAAGAAGAACAAGAGACTGAAAAGAGCAATGATTCCAACGACTGCCAACAAAGCAATGGTTCGCATCATCGGACGTTTGCTGTTGTCTTCTTCCGGTTCAATGTTGCCACGGCTTTGATACACGGCTTCCGGTGGGTCCGGTTTTCTCTCCACACGTGGTTTTACTGCTGCATGCGTCACCGGAGGCAAAAACATGGTGTCCTCTAACGCATCATAGTTGTCCAACGCATCCGCCAGCTCTTCTGCCGAAGCAAATCGATCCGAAGGATTTTTCTCAAGACAGCGCAAAATGATACGATTCAGTCCCGGATGCAACGCCGGATTTCGTTCGATCGGAGGGATCGGCGCTTCCTGAATCTGTTTCATCGCGATCCCAACCGACGTTTCCGCATCAAAAGGCACCGCACCAGTGGCCATCTCATACATCACCACGCCCAGCGAATAAATATCGGACTTAGCATCCACTGCCTGTCCCTTGGCCTGTTCCGGCGAAATATAATGCACCGTGCCCAAAATATTGTTGGTCAACGTCACCGTCGATGCCGAGGTAATGCGCGCAATGCCAAAATCGGCAACCTTGATGTCACCGGTTTTCGTGATAAGAATATTAGCCGGCTTAATGTCGCGATGCACCAAATCATGCTCGTGAGCACGTTGCAGCGCCAGCGCAATTTGACGTCCTGTCTTGGCAATAACAGCCGAGCTCATCGTGCCGTGAGCCTGAATGGCTTCCTTTAACGTAGTGCCTTCAATCAGCTCCATGACAATGTAATGCAACGTGCGATCCTCAATCGTTTCGCGACCGACATCATAGACGTTTACAATGTTGGGATGGTTCAGCGAGGCTGCCGCTAAGGCTTCATTTTCGAATTTTTGTACAAATTCCTCATCTTCAAGATATTGTTCTTTGAGGATCTTTACGGCGACTTTACGCTTCAGCACCAGGTCTTCCGCTTCATAAACATAGGCCATACCACCATGCCCAATGCGTTGCGCCAGTCGATAGCGATTATTCAGCACAATCGGATTCATGGTCATCTCCTATGTCGTACAAGGTAATCGTAATATTATCCGCACCGCCATTGTTTTTCGCCTGTTCCACTAAGGTTTCACAGGCCATACGCACATTGCTTTGTTCGCCGAGAATCGATGCGATCGCGGCGTCCTCCACCATTTTGGTTAATCCGTCACTGCAGAGCATGATGCGATCCCCCTCTGCCAGCGCAATCTCTCGCGTATCCACGTCAATTGCCGGATCGGTTCCCACGGCACGCGTTAACGTATTGCGATCCGGGTGGACCAATGCCTCTTCCGGGGTCAACAGGCCCTGTCGAACCAGATCCGCCACCAAAGAATGGTCCTGTGTCAATTGATGCAGCGTTCGATCGCGGAAGAGATAAATGCGGCTATCCCCTACATGCGCAATCGTAAGCTGATCACCGGCGACGACAGCACAGCAGATCGTCGTACCCATACGACGATATTCCGCCACGTTTTTGCCTTCTTCATAAATAGCAGTATTGGCTGCCTGTACAGCTTCCGTCAGAAGACGAGCATAATCCTCACGCTCTTTATAGGCCATGAGATAATCTTGCGTTTTCTCAATGGCCATGGACGCCGCTACTTCTCCTGCATTATGGCCGCCCATGCCGTCCGCCAGCAACAACAGCGAAAAACGCGGATGAAAATAATTGGAAAATCTATCCTGGTTCATAGCGCGCAAACGCCCGACATCTGTTATGGAATAGGTATGCATTAACCCCTTCCCCTTCCTTCATACATTATGCGCAACTGCCCGCATGCCGCATCAATATCGGCACCGCGTTTTTGTCGTACACTCACATGCACGCCACCATCCTCGAGCGCCTTAGCAAAATGGCGAATGGCAGTGGTTTCGGCAGCTTTACCGTCATATTCATCAATCTCATTTAGTGGGATGAGATTGATATGAAATCCCGGTCCCGCTAAATGCTCGCAAAGCCAAAGCAAATCCTCTTTACGATCATTTTCTCCCTGAATTAAGGCATATTCAAAACTTACGCGCCTGCCGGTATAAGAAAAATAGTCCCGACATGCCTCGAGAATCTGGTCAATGGACCACCGCTTGGCCACCGGCATCGTACGTTGCCGCCGTTCATCTGATGTGGCATGAAGTGAAATGGCTAAATTGATCGCCAAATCCTCGCCCATCAGTCGTCGAATCCCCGGAACAATCCCGGATGTAGACAGCGTAATATGCCGCTGGCTAAGATTCTTTCCTTCCGGAGCGGTAATCAGTCGAATAAAGCGCATCACCTCTTCATAATTATCCATCGGCTCTCCGATGCCCATGAGTACGATACGGCTGATATTGGCTTTTTCCCACTCTTCCACGCGATACACCTGTGCCAAAATTTCTTCGGCTTGCAAGCTACGTCCGAACGGCGCCTTTGTCGAGGCACAAAATGTACAGCCCATGCGACAACCGACTTGCGAAGAAACGCAAAGGGTATTACGATCCGCATAGGGCATGAAGACCGTTTCAATGATGGAACCATCTTCTAAGCGCAACAGATATTTAGCGCTGCCGTCGCGTGAACGCAGGACCTTGACGGCCTCTGCGGTTCGAATCGGATAGGCGGCTGTCAACGCGCGCACGGCCTTGGGCAAAACGTTGGCTTTCTCTACAGAAAGTCCGCGCTCAACATGAAAATAGTGAAAAAGCTGTTTGCCGCGAAAAGCCGGCAAGCCCTGCTCTTTTGCCCATGCACAGATCTCTTCCGGCAAGTAAGCATTGAGCGCTCGTTGCATAGCGTCCTTCCTTTCTTCGTCATTATACCATTCTCCCGACCGGCTTACCTCTGACGCCGAAATCGCGCCATAAAAAAGCCGTCTGCTTGCTCATCCAATGGGGAATAACGGCAAACATCCTTATCGCCAATCGCTTCCGCAGACCAAGCATCGGAAAGAGAAGCAATGACGTCTTCGTTTTCCATTGTCCCATAGGTGCAGGTGCTGTAAACCAGACGGCCGCCCGGTTTGACATAATGCGCGGCCGTATGCAAAATTTCTTTTTGTAACGTCTGTAACGCCGGCAAATCGGCCGGCTGACGGTTCCAGCGTATATCCGGTTTGCGTCCTAAAAGGCCTAAGCCGGAACAGGGCGCATCCACCAGAACCACATCAAAAGCACCCCGCCACTCCTGACGTTCTTGACGGGCATCCCCGGTCACCAGTTCCAAATGAGCTTGCATGCGTGCAGCATTCTCCCGTAAATAACGCATTTTTTCGGGCACGGCATCATTCGATACCACGGAACTTCCCGGTGCCAATAATTTCATAGCGACTGATTTTCCTCCCGGAGCGGCACAAAGATCCAAAATCCGAGGTTTCTCCATGCCTTCAACGGCAATCTCCGCCACCCGCACGCCGGGCTGGGATTGAATGGAGATGCGACCGCTTTGAAACGCATCGGTTTCGGTAATAGCGCCGCCATCGCATAAAAGACAATGCTCCGAAAGAGTGCCCTTTCTCACATGGGGCAGAATCGTAGCAAGCTCCTCTTCGACCGCATCCCTATCGCAGGAAGGGGCGACAAAGAGACTGATGGGTGCCGGCTGGTTTTGCAGACGCAAAACGGATTCCCAAGATGCCGGTGCAAAACACGTCGCCAAATAATCCGCCATCCAATCGGGAAGCGAATAGCGTACCGCCGGCGGTAACGAAGACGTGTCGCTCAAAAGCAACTGTATTGCCTCCTCCTTACGCCACAGAGCACGCAATACCGCATTGATAAAGTTTTTCTGAGCCTTTGCCGCGGCATGCGCCAATGTTACCGTTTCATTGATCGCTGCATGAGAGGGCGTATGCAGGAAAAAGAGTTCATACGCTCCCATGCGCAACAAATTGCGCACGCGCAGCTTCTGCTTTTTCATAGGGAATTTCGAAGCGTCATCTAATAACGTATCCAACAGGCGGCGATTCTCGAGAACGCCATAAACCAGCTGTCGCGAGAATGCCCTATCACGCGGATCCGAAAGCAAGCTATCGGAGCGATTGAGGCATCGCTCCATCGATTCCCCTTCTTTTTCACTGCGGCAGAGAGCAGCTAAAGCAATGCCGCGCGCCGAATGTTTTGCCGGCATCATTTCCTCGCTTCCGTGTCCCAGGGCGTAATACAAGTACCGACAGGAATGGTATGACCATTTAAAAAGGCTTCCGTTGCCATCGCTTTTTTATTCGGTGCTTGAATTTCATCCACCACCAGCAGGCCATCTCCCGTTTGTATCGCAATACCATTTTTATCCGCCTGCATAATTTCGCCGATTCGCCCTTTCTTATCGGCCTGCGCGGCATGGGCTTTATGAATTTTATACGTTTCGCCATCCAGCAAAAGCTTTGCCCCTGGCCAGTCCTTTACCGTACGGATGCGCCGCAACAAGGCCTTTGCACTTTGTGAAAAGTCCAATTGACCATCCGTTTTTTTGATCTTTTCTGCATAGGTTGCATGACTGTCATCTTGAGGAATGCGCGCATCAAAGCGCTCTTTATAGTGACGCAGCGTGTCCAACAGTAACGATGCGCCAAGACGACTTAAGCGTTCAGTAATCTCTGTCAGATCACTGTCTCCCGTCGTTAAAGAAGCAGTGGCAAGCACATCGCCACCGTCCATCGTTTCATTAATCAACATCGCGCTCACGCCCATGGTTTCTTCACCGTTCAAGAGCGCACGCTGTATGGGCGCCGCACCGCGATAGTGAGGCAAGAGTGAACCGTGAATATTCACAATGCGACCGGCATAGGCGTCCAAAAGGGCTGAACCGATTTTCTGTCCGTAAGCGATGACCACGAGAAACGCGGGATCAGCTTTTTCCAATTCCTCCCGGACCGATGGGCTGTTCACGGATTCGGGCGTTAACACCGGCAGTTCCCACTGTAAAGCGGCAGCCTTTACCGGAGTCGGTGTGCACTTACCGCGAGATCGCTTGCGATCCGGTTGAGAAACGACCAGCACGACCTCCATATCTTCCGCTTCTTGTAACGCTTGTAGCGCCGGCAACGCGAAATCAGGCGTGCCGAAAAATGCAATACGCATTACGCCTCCTCGTCTTCAGCTGCCGACGGCGTTTCTTCTGCATCGCTCTTTTCCGGTAGCAAATGATGCTCCTGCATATAGGCAATCTGCTCGTCGCTCGGGTTCTCCATATCGATGACCTCGTCTACCAGGTCGCGGAACAGAATGCCGTTCAAATGATCGATCTCATGGCAGAGGCAACGGGCAAAGAGGTCTTCGGCTTCCACCGTCTGCTCTTCTCCGTTTTCATCTGTATAGCGTACCGTAACGCGCTTGGGACGATACACCGTCCCATTAAAATGTGGCACGGAGAGACATCCCTCAATATCCAATTGTTGTTCTTCGGAGCGCTCCAGGATTTCCGGATTTACCATTTTATACGGTCCTTCTCCGACATCCACGGTAATCAGGCGACGTAAACGTCCTACTTGCGGAGCCGCCAAACCGACGCCCTGATCGGCATACATGGTTTCTAGCATCGCATCCAACAGTGCCTTTACATGCGGCGTCACTTCCCGCACGGGTTTTGCCTTTTTACGCAGGATGGGGTCGCCTTCCAATCGTAATGTTAATAAAGCCATAGTGTTCCTTTCTATCTTTTACGAGTCGTCACAAGGGCGAACTCCGGTATCAATCGAATCAATACGTCGTTAACGGATCCAACGTCACAGTAATCCATAGTCTCTCTTCCGTCGGGAAAGAAGAAAGAATCGCATGCCCTACCGCCTCCAAGCGTGCGCGAGAAGCATGCCACAGTTGCAAGGAAAAGCGATAACGTCGATTCATGCGTTCAATAACGCTTGGAGTCGGCCCATCGCAAGCCACATCTGAAAAGTGCATATCCAAATACCGACGGATGGCATGTCCTTTTTTTAACGCCTCATCCCGATATACGCTGCTCAGCTGAATGTGTAAAGCGTGGCAAGCCGGCGGGTAGCCGTTGCTTTGTCGAAAGGCTATCTCTTTCTGATAGAAGGTGTCTACGTCATAGGTTGCCGCAGCCTGCAAGGCATAGTGTTCCGGCGTATAGGTTTGGATAAACACCTCGCCCGGACGATCCGCACGACCGGCACGACCCGCCACTTGGGTGATCAGCTGAAATGTACGCTCGGCGGCACGCAGATCCGGCAAGTTGAGATTCACATCCGCACTTAAAATGCCTACCACGGTCACACGCGGAAAATCAAAGCCCTTGGCGATCATTTGCGTACCGACCAGAATATCAATGTTTCCTTCCAGCATCCCCTGATAGACCGCTTCATAAGCCCCTTTGCGCTGCATCGTATCGGCATCGGCCCGACGCACACGGGCCTGTGGAAACAGACGACGCACTTCTTCTTCCAATTGTTCGGTTCCCGCGCCGAATTCCCGAATGGCTTTACTTCCGCACTGCGGACATTGTCTGGCATATGCTTTTTCTCTGCCGCAATAATGACAAATGAGTTTGTCGCGATGTTTGTGATAGGTCATGGCCACATCGCAGGCATCACAGCGATACACATACCCGCAAGCACGGCAGAATACAAAAGACGTATGCCCGCGTTTATTCAGAAATAAAATGATCTGTTCTTTACGTTGCAACGCCGCGTGCACGGCTTCATAAAGCGCGCGTGAAAACATGGAACGATTGTTATGTTTTAATTCCTCGCGCATATCTATAATATGGGCTTTCGGCATGGGCAAATTATGGATGCGTTGCCGTAAATCCAGCCGAGTTAATTCTCCCTTTTCGGCGCGATATAGTGTTTCCATAGAGGGCGTCGCTGAGCCTAATACCAGGGAGCAATGATGATAGTGCGCACGAAATGCAGCAATGCGATCCGTATGATACTTCGGATTCTTTTCGCTCACGTAGCTTGATTCATGCTCTTCATCAATGATAATCATGCCCAGATGCGGAAAGGGGGCAAAGATGGCGCTACGCGCTCCGATGGCGATGGAAACGTCGCCACGGACGATTTTCTCCCACTCTTCATAGCGCTCCGCCTGCGACAGACGGGAATGCAAAATGGCCACCTGACGACCGAATCTGCCTTCAAAGCGAGCAATGGTCTGCGGGGTCAAGGAAATTTCAGGCACGAGCACAATCGCCTGCTTCTGTTCACGCAATGCGCGCTCCACCAATTGCAAATAAATTTCGGTCTTTCCGGATCCGGTGACGCCACAGAGCACATAGGCGCCCGTTTCGGCCGTAATGCGATCAAAGACTTCCTGTTGCGTCTTTGTCAGCGTCTGGGAAGCATATTCCGCGGAGAGCGGTACATCGCGCCGCGCGATACGTTTTTCGCGTTCGTCTATCCAGCCCAGTTCAACCAAGCGGGACAGAGTCGCACGGTCAGCACCGGTCTCCTGCTGCAGGGCTTTTCCGGACCGTTCCCCTTCTCGGAGAGCTTCCAGAACCTTTTTTTGACGCAAAGCGCCAGAGCGAGGTTTTGCCTCTTTGCCCTCTTCCGTCAGTACATAGAATGTTTCCATCTTCGGGCGATAGGCACCCGGTTTTCCCGGAGGTAAAACCGTTTGAATGGCTGCCGTATAATCGGAAAGGTCATGGTCCACCATGTATTCGGCTAATGCCAAGGATTCTGCCGATACCGGGGAGGGCGCAGCAATCCACGACAAAATATCTTTTGTCGGAAAATCCGGTTTTTCCTGCTCCAACACCCGAAGCACCATCGCATGTCGAGGACGATTGCCCTTGCCAAAAGGGACGGAACAAAGGGCACCGCGTACGGCTCCTTCCTCCAGTGCACGCGGCACAGCGTACGTGAAAGGGCGATCCGTTTTTCGCGTATTGGTCGATAGCAATACTTCGACGTACAAGCTCATCGGAGTAAATCCAGAATTTGATCCGCTACTTCCTCTTTCGAGAGAATTGGCAGCGATTTTTCGACTTCTTCCCCGAGAATGGTCACAATATTGGTGTCATAATCAAAAGCAGCGCCTTCTTTGGTTACGTCATTGGCTACGATAAAATCCAATTGCTTCTTTTCCATCTTCTCGCGGGCATGCTCCAGCACCTTTTCTGTTTCCGTCGCAAAGCCGATGACGACCTGATCGGTTTTCATGCCGGCAAGCGTCCGTAAAATATCGGGCGTGTCCAAGACGGAAAAAGCACGTACTTTACCGTCATCCAAGCCTTTGATTTTCTGCGTCTGTTCCTCTACCGGTCGAAAATCTGCCGGAGCAGCAGCCATAATGAGCACGTCCGTTGCCGGAAATTCCTTTTTCAGGGCCTCCAACATATCCTCTGTCGATTCCACCGGAATATCACGCACATGGATCGGTACCGGAACTTTCATATCGCCATGAACCAAGGTGACTTCCGCACCGCGCTTCTGCGCACGACGTGCAATGGCAACGCCTTGTTTGCCGGAAGAGTCATTGGTCAGAAAACGCACCGGATCCAATCGTTCTTTGGTTGGACCGGCCGTGACCAAAATCTTGGTACCGGCTAAATCTTTTTCGGTAAAGAAAGTGTCCAGCGCTTCAAAAAGTTCTGTGGCTTCCGGCATGCGACCGGTGCCGACTTCCTGGCAGGCGAGCCATCCCTCGTTGGGATACAGCACATGGATCCCGCGTTTCTCAAGAATTTGTAAATTCTCCTGCGTTGCCGGATTTTGATACATCACCACATTCATAGCCGGCGCCACTATGACGGGACAATGGGCGGCCAAAGCAGTGGCGGAAATCAAATCATCCGCCATTCCGTGCGCCATTTTTGCCAATACATTGGCCGTTGCCGGCGCAATCAGAAAGGCATCTGCTTCTCGAGTAAGATCAATGTGCGGAATGAAACCGTCATTCTCTTCAAAAAGATCCGTGTACACCTTATGTTGCGACATCGTTTGAAAGGTCAGGGGTGTCACAAAACGCGTCGCGCTTTCGGTCATAACTACATGGGTTTCTGCCCCTGCTTTATTGAGGCGGGACAAAAACTCCAGTGTTTTATATATCGCAATGCCTCCGGACACCCCGACGAGTATGCGTTTCCCCGATAGACTCATTTATTCCTCCACGGATTCCTGATCCACTTTGGTCACGCGGTGCTGCATAATTTCATCCAGCGCCACCGTAACCGGTTTTTCGCCTTTACTGTCCACTAACGGCTTCGAGCCGTCCGTTAACAGACGTGCCCGTTTCATCACCATGACGCAGACGTCATAGCGGCTCGGACTGATTTCGTTCAATTCTTGAAATGATGGATTAATCATGAAATTCCTCCCAATAATTTTCAATCAATTTGGCATCGATGCGCTGATTCTCGGCATCGATAATGTGCGACACCATTTCGGCACAACGTGAAACTTCGTCGTTGACCACGGCAAAATCATAGTCATGCAGCATGGATATTTCTTTCTTTGCATTAAACAAACGCAGATGGATGCTGTCCTCATCTTCACTGCCGCGTTTACGAATGCGTGCCTCGAGATCATCGCGATGCGGCGGCAACAGGAAAATGAAAACACCGCCGGGCATATTTTGTTTGACCTGCATGGCGCCTTGCACGTCAATCTCTAAAATAACATCTTCCCCTTGTTCCAATTGCTCCATGACATAGGCTTTCGGTGTGCCGTAATAATTGCCATGCACCTGCGCAAATTCCAACAAGGCGCCTTCATCAATCAGTGCGTTAAACTCTTCTTTGGTATAAAAGAAGTAGTTCTCCCCGTCCTTTTCCATCGGCCTCTTCTTACGCGTGGTTGCGGAAATACTGACCTTCAGATCCGGACGCATCTTTTTGAGTGCTTCGCAGACCGTGCCCTTCCCCACTCCGGAAGGACCGGAAATGATAATCAAATGTCCTTGGCGTCGCATGTCTCCTCCTTTATTTCTTGCCTTAAGTGTAACGAACTTTCGTGCACATCGCCAAGAAAATAAGACAACAATGTCATATTTTCTTTTCCGGAGTCATTAGAAACGGATGGTATAATATCCTAAGAAAGGAAGACACCATGACTTTTGACGGAATTACCCTGCATGCAGTCGTAGCGGAGCTCAAAGCGAAGCTCTTGAACGGTCACATTAAAAAAATCAATCAAATCGGCCCTTCGCAAATCACCATGTCGTTTTATGCGCACGGGATGAATCAATTACTCTATTTATCCTGCGATTCCTCGAGCGGCCGCATACATTTAACCGAAAAGAAATATACCAACCCGCTGACGCCTCCAGACTTTGTCATGCTCTTGCGCAAACATCTGGGCCAGGGAAAGCTGATCGGCATCGATCAGGTCGGCTTGGACCGTACGGTTGCCCTGCGCTTTGAAACGCATAACGAGCTGGGTGATACGGTCATAAAAAAGTTAATCCTGGAAATTATGGGGCGCCATTCCAATCTGATTTTGGTAGATCAAAATGAAAAGGTGGTGGAAGCGGTGCGACGGGTCTCTCACGATATGAGTCGCGTGCGCCAAATCTACCCGGGGAAACGCTATGAAGTCTTCCCTGCCGATAAACAGGAAGTTTTAGCGGATCACCCTTCGGTGTCAGAGCTCGTAGCAAAGGCACAAGAAACGGAACACGGTGGCATGACCGTTAAGAAGATTTTCTACGGCTCGTTGACAGGTTTTTCGCCCTTGGCTTCAACGGAGCTTTGTGTCCGCGCTGATGTCGATCCCGCCATGCCCATTGGTCAGCTCACAGCGGACCAAATCCAAGCGTTGGATGCCGAACTTTGTGCATGGACTGAAGCCTTGCGCACAGATACTTATCATCCCGCGCTGTATCGCTCTCCCAAGCTGCAAGCCTACCCCTTTGCTTTGACGCATTATGGCGCGCCGGAAAAAGAATCCGATTCCATCAGTGCGATGATAGACCTTCAAACCGTAGAAACCGCTCGTGACGATGGATTCGGTCAGAAAAAGGATCACTTGCGCCATCGCCTGGCAGAGATTCTGGAGAAGAAAAATCGAAAGCTTGAAAATCTCAAAAAGGACGAGGCGGAAACCGAAAATCGTCAAACAATTAAGGAAGAAGCGGATTTGCTTGCCGCTTATGCGCACACCGTACAAAAAGGGCAAACAGAAATTGTGGTGGATGACTTTTTCCACGACAATACAAAGCGTTCCATTCCCCTGGATCCCAAAAAAACAGGCCATGAAAATATGGACGCTAAATACAAGCATTTTTCAAAGCTCAACACCGCACATAAGATTTTATTAAAGAGCATCCCGCAGTTACAAGGAGAAATTCAATATTTAGAACAGCTGGGAGAAATGCTGGAGCAAACTGAAGACAGCGGATCGCTCAATGAAGTATGGGAAGAATTTGAACGAGAAGGTTTGTTGCCGCGCAAAAAGCGCCATAAAAAGGCAAACCGTTCGACGCCCCTGCCGCCGCGTGAGTATACGACACGCAACGGATTGATCATTCTCGTGGGCCGAAATAATTTTCAAAATGATCGTTTGACATTGAAAGTTGCCGATAAAGAGGACTATTTCTTCCATACGAAAACGGTGCCCGGCGCACATGTGATCCTGCGCTGCGGCGGAAACGAACCGTCACAAGAGGATATACAGGCTGCCGCATGGCTTGCCGCCAAATATTCCTCCCAGGCGCAGGAAAATGCCGTGGATATTGATTTCACACAAAAGAAACACGTGTACAAAGCGAAAGGGGCGAAACCAGGCATGGTCTACTACAAGGAATTCCAAACCCTAACCATGAATCCCCAAGCCACACCCGACTTCTTTCGCGTAACGGAAAAAAACGAAAACGAAGCTTAGCGGGACAATTGTTTCAAGCAAAACGGCGTCAGCATTTCTTCCTTCGCAGCATGTCTCCAGCTTCACAAGGGCCCGGGAGATTCACTGTAACAATGGTCTTAGGCGTCTTTGCCCTATCGACTCTTTCACCGTCCGTCGATACTATCGTCGTCGGCGACCAGTTGAGAAAATCCCCCTTGGCACGCATGAGTTCCAACGCATCTCCAAGAGAAAATGCATTGCGCACCTCGACCTCCATCGTCTCGGTATCCGGATGAACGGCTTTTACAACGCCTACAAAATCGTAATCCTGAATGTAGGAAGTGGAGGCATAATTCTGCCCCTCTGCACCGGGATTACCACGCAAAAAGCCCGTCGTAAACGCACGATGGCTTGTTTTCGAAATTTCCTTCATACAGTCGTCGATCACAGCGTCATTCCAGTTTCCCTCGGCGATGGCGTCTAACGCGCGCCGATAGGCATGCACAATGGTCGCCACATAGTATGCGCTCTTGACGCGCCCTTCGATTTTAAGGCTGGATACGCCGTTATCCATCAATTCCGGCAGATACGGCAAAAGGCACAGATCCTTGGAGTTCATGATGAAGGTGCCGTTCTCATCTTCTTCAATCGGAAAATATTCACCGGGTCGCGTCTGTTCCATCAGCGCATACTTCCAGCGACAAGCCTGTGCACAATCGCCACGGTTCGCATCACGACCGGTCATATAATTGGAAAGTAAACAACGTCCCGATATCGATATGCACATGGCGCCATGTACAAAGGCTTCCAGTTCCAACGATGGATCAATCGCCTGACGAATGGCGCCAATCTCCTGTAAAGACAATTCTCGCGCCAAGACCACCCGTTCTGCGCCCTGATCCCCCCAAAATTGCACGGTGCGTGCATTCATGAGGCTTGCCTGTGTGGAAATATGAATGGCAAGCTTTGTGGATTCCCGAATGACCTGAAAAACGCCGGGATCGGAAACAATCACCGCGTCCACGCCCATCGCTTCCAACGATTTGGCCATCTCCACCAAACCGTCAAAGTCGTCATTATGAGCAATGATATTCATGGTGACATATACTTTGGCGCCCTTCGCATGGGCCAAGGTCACCGCTTCTTGGATGGCTTCCGGGCCGAAATTTTTGGATGCCGTGCGCAGTCCGAAGCGTTCGCCGGCAAGATAGACTGCATCGGCGCCGAAATGTAGGGCCGCTTTTAATTTTTCCATATCGCCTGCTGGCGCCAGCAGTTCTACCGGCCAATCAGGCCTCATCATGCCCATCCGTTTCCATAATGATGGTGAGAATCATTGGATTACGCTGAATCTCTTTGTATACATAGCTCTTGACTTCTTCACGAATGCGCGATTTCAGGAAAGCCCAATCGGTAATGTTTCGTTTCTGCGCATCGCGGAAAATCTGCGACACGATGCCTTTCATTTCTTCGATCAAATCAACATTATCCTTCATATAAATGAAGCCGCGAGAAATCACTTCCGGGCCGGCGACCATTTTGCGTGTCTTGCGATCCACGGTCACAACCAAGGCGATCATGCCGTCATCGGATAGACGCTTGCGGTCATTCAGCACCACAGAACCGACATCACCGATGCCCAGCCCGTCGATTAGAATCTTACCGGCCTGTACTTTTTCATCCATATTAGCAACGACGGCATTACCCACACGATTAAATTCAATCACGCTGCCGTTCTCTGCCATTAAAACATGTTCTTCATCCATGCCCAGATCCAGCGCCAATTTTTTATGCGTCAGCATCATGCGCGGTTCGCCGTGGGCGGGAATGAAGTATTGTTCCTGTACCAAAGAATGCATGAGTTTGATTTCTTCCTGGCAAGCATGCCCGGAAACGTGGACGTTTTGCAGCGAGGAATAAATCACTTTACATCCGCGCAGCATCAGCTGGTTAATCATATCACCGATGCCCTTTTCATTACCGGGAATCATGGAAGCGGACAGAATAATGGTATCGTCCGGTCCTACCTCAATCTGGCGATGGGAGCCGTTGGCCATGCGTGACAGCGCACTCATGGGTTCGCCCTGTGATCCTGTAATCAGAAGGCATACTTCGTCGGGTTTGTATTTGTTGACATCTTTAATATCAATAAGTGTTTTGCTTTGCACTCTCAGATAGCCCAACGCACTCGCGACGGCCACGTTGTTTAACATGGAACGGCCGGATAAAGCGACTTTGCGTTTATTCGCTTCTGCCGCATCAATAATTTGCTGAACACGATGTAAATTCGAAGCAAAGGTAGCTACAATCAAACGTCCCGTCGTGTTCCTAAAAATGCCGCGGAAGGTTTCTCCGACGCTACGTTCACTCAAGGTATAGCCCGGTCGTTCCACATTGGTGGAATCGCTGTAAAGGGCCAGAACCCCTTCCTCGCCCAGTTCGGCAAGACGATGGATATCTGTGGGTTCGTGGTCAATGGGCGTAAAATCAAATTTAAAATCGCCGGTAAAAAGAATGGTACCTACCGGATTGTGCACGGCAATGGCACAAGCATCGGGGATGCTGTGCGCCACACGAATGAATTCGCAATCCAATTCGCCCAGACGCAAAACATCGCCAGCTTTCACATATTTAATGCAGGAGGGGTTTAAGCCGTGTTCTTTGAATTTATTCTCCAGCAATCCACCTGTCAATCTCGTACAATACACATTCGTAGGCAATTTCTTCAAGACATACGGCACCGCGCCGTAGTGGTCCTCATGCCCGTGGGTCAAAAGAATGCCGCGCAGCTTCTCCTTGTTCTTTTCCAAGTAAGAAATATCCGGGATCACCGTATCCACACCGGGCATGTCCTCATCCGGAAAAGTCAGCCCGGCGTCGATCACAATCATATCATTGCCGTATTCGACGACCGCCATATTCTTTCCGATCTCGCGAAGACCGCCGAGTGGAATCACTCGAAGCCTCTTTATATTCGATTTTGTTTTCAAACCTGATCCTTCCTTTCCTGTTCTTTTTCTATCATTAAATCCTCGTAGGCTTCCATCACCTCATCGAGTTCTTCTTCGGATTCCAAGGCCGCAAAGACTACCTCATCTTTGTCGGTAAAATAGCGCAAAAAGAAGGAAGAGCCGTCATCGACGTCTTCCATTAAGCAATAATCTTGATCATTCAGGCGAAACGTAGCCAGCAATGTCATTGGCACTTCTTTTTCACCATCATTTAATACAATCTGTTCACCGGTCATTGTTGTTTACTCCGTCTGTCCAGCCACTGCTGCAATATAAACGTTGCGGCAACGGCGTCTACATGTTTCTTACGATTTTCACGGCGCACACCGGTTTTCATTAACACCTGTGAGGCCGATTTCGTGCTCAATCTCTCGTCTTGGTATTCTATGGAATACCCTTTTTTCCGCAGTTCCGCCCCAAAACTCTGTGCTCGGCGTGCCGAATCACTCAACTGATTGTTCATGTGCTTTGGCAAGCCGATCACAATTTCACGAACATCCTGTTCTTGTATCAAGCGTTCCACCGCCGCTAAGTCTTGCGACAATTGCGTGCGCTTGAGAGTACTATGAGCCTGCGCAATAAGATAGGTGGGGTCACTGAAAGCAATCCCGATGGTTTTTGTTCCGATATCCAATCCCATTGCGCGACTCATATTCCCTCCGAAACGTTCGTACAAGGCTGACGATTCCTCAATCTTCCTTTCCGTCCTCTGACGGAATCCGATGCCCTTTCAAATAATAGGTTAAAAGCGCCTCGAGCAGTTCATCCCGATCAATCTGACGAATCAGTTTGCGGGCACCATTAAAGCTTGTAATGTATGTCGGATCGCCGGAGAGAATATAACCGATAATCTGGTTTTCCGGTGCATATCCCTTTTCTTTCAATGAGGCATACACACTTGCCAAAATTTCTTCCATGTTGTGCCGTTCTTCAATCGGCGTGAAAAGCATTGTTTCGCTGAAATCTTTCGACATCTGTGCCTCCTAACCAGTGTGGTTACGACAATTTACCTTCTACCCATCCGCTTAGCGATTGTAATGCCTCATCAATCTTTGCGGGAGTTTTGCCGCCGGCGGTTGCAAACTGCGGGCGACCGCCGCCGTTACCTCCGGTGATTTGTGCCAACGATTTAACCAAATCGCCGGCTTTTAATCCTTTTTTGACGAGATCCTCTGCCACGGATACTACCCAATACACTTTGCCGTCCGTTGCAGCAGCCAGAGCAATTACATAGGAGTCGTATTGTTCCTTGAGGGCATCGGCCAAGTCCTTCAATTCATTCATGGATTTACCGTCCACGCGCTGACCGAGGACGCTGACGCCCGCAATTTTTTGAACATTACCATTCAATTGTTGCGACAGTTCGCTGGCCATTTTCGACTGGAAAGTCTCAATTTCGTGCTTCATGGTCTTATTCTCATCCAAAAGGGTTTGGATACGCTGCAATAAATTCTCCGCCGGTACCTTCAGAAGATCTGCCAATGCTTGGCGATCGGCTTCTTCCTCCTTATAGCGGGCAAGAGCGGCACGACCGGTCACGGCTTCAATACGTCTGACACCGGAAGAAACGCCCTGCTCCGAAAGAATATGGAACGCCTGCAACTGTGCCGTGTTATCCACGTGTGTGCCACCGCAAAGTTCCTTGGAAAAATCCCCCATGGAGACCACACGCACTTCATCATGATATTTATCTTCAAATAAGCCGATAGCTCCTTCGTCCATCGCCTCCTGTAAAGGTAATACCCGAGTTTCGACCGGATACGATTCGAAAATAGCACGATTTACAATTTTTTCGACTTTTTGCAGTTCCTCCGCCGACATGGCTTCGTAGTGCGTAAAGTCAAAGCGCAACCGCTCCGGGTCGACTAGAGAGCCGGCTTGATTAATATGATTGCCAAGCACCAGGTGTAATGCCTTATTCAACAAATGGGTGGCAGAATGGTTACGTCGGATATCTTCGCGACGATCCTTCTCTACACAAGCTTGTACGCAATCGTCGGCGTGCAAAGTGCCTTTGCGCACGGTAATGCTGTGCATGAAGATCTCGTTTCTATCTTTCTTGACCTGCTCGACGTCCGCTTCCGCCTCGTCCGTTTTTAACGTACCTTTATCGGCCACCTGACCGCCGCCCTCGGCATAAAACGGCGTACGATCTAAAATAGCAATGCCCTTTTCGCCTTCCGAGAGGCTCTTGACGCGTTCCGTTCCGCGATATAACGCCAGGATGACAGATTCGTCTTCAAGCGTAACGTAACCGGTAAACGCCGTAGAAGGCAGATCTTCCGCATGAATGGTCTCCTCTGTGTCCCAGCCGCTCGTTTCTTTGCGACGCTGACGAGACTGCAGACGCTGTTCCTCCATGCGCTTGCGGAAATCCGCTTCATCCACTTGTTGTCCTTGTTCTGCGGCAATTTCACGCGTTAAATCGATCGGGAAACCGAATGTATCATAGAGGCGGAATACGCGTTCGCCATCCAGCACATTCTTCCCCTTCTCTTTGGATTCGTCAATGATACCCTCTAAGAGCTCCAGCCCCTGATCAATGGTCTGCTGGAAGTTTTCTTCTTCGCGCTCCACAATGGTGAAAATACGTTCTTTGCCTTCCAGAATTTCCGGATATTCCGCCCCGTAGACCTTCATGATTTCCGTGATGGTCTTGCGCAAGAATTTTCCTTGAATACCAAGTAATTTTCCATAGCGCGCGGCACGGCGCAAGAGGCGACGCAGCACATAGCCACGTCCTTCATTGGACGGAACCACGCCATCCGACACTAAGAAAGTAATAGCCTTGGAATGATCGATGATAACACGGAACGATTCATCCGCTTTCGGATCTTCACCGTATTGTTTACCGGAAAGGTCATGAATCACCGAGCGTAGCCCTTGAAATTCATCCAACTCGAAAATATTGTCCTTGTTCTCACAGACCAACGCCAAACGCTCCAGACCCATGCCGGTATCAATGTTCGGATGATCGAGCGGTACATAAGAGCCGTCCGCTTGACGATCGAATTGCGTAAAGACAAGGTTCCAGATCTCCATGAAGCGATCGTCGTTATCCAAAGGAGACGTACCTTCTCCGTAGCTGGGACCGCGATCGTAGTGAATCTCCGAGCAAGGACCACAGGGCCCCTGTTCCAGTTCCCAGAAGTTATCTTCCTTCCCCAGGCGCAATACATGATCCGGCGCTACACCAATGGTTTTCGTCCAGATATCATAGGCTTGCTGATCTTCCTCAAAAACGGTGATCCATAGACGATCCGGTTCTAAGCCGATTTCTTCAGTTAAAAACGTCCACGCCCAAGAGATCGCTTCCGGCTTAAAATAATTGCCAAAAGAGAAGTTGCCGAGCATTTCAAAGAAAGTGGCATGCCGTGCGGTTTTACCCACATTGTCGATGTCCGCCGTACGCACGCATCGCTGCGAGCTGGTAGCACGATTATGCGGCATTTTTTTCTCGCCCATGAAATAGGGCTTTAAAGGCGCCATACCCGCATTGATCAGAAGAAGACTGTCGTCCCCTTCCGGGATAAGCGAAAAGCTCACCAGACGTGTATGTTCACGGGCTTCAAAAAAATCCAGATATTTCGAACGGCACTCATTCATTCCAAGATATTGCATCGTCATCCTCTTATTTTCTTCCTTAACTGCAGTTTTTCTGCTCACGTTCTGCATTCCGATTCCGTCCGGTTACTACACGGCAAGGGACATCTCCACCATGTCCGCCAACGTCAGGTCTTCAATGGAGCGATAGATGGCCTCGTTCATGCGATTGATCACAAGGCGCGTAGGACAATTGGTAAAGCCTCCGGGGCAATCTCCCGCTTTGACACAATCCGCCAGCCAAAACTTGCCTTCCAGCGTATTGAGCATGTCCAGAACGGTTATGTCTCTCGGGTCGCGGGCGGTCGTATAGCCGCCTTTTGCGCCCCGTATACTCTTCACCAAGTGATCGCGTTTCAGTAAGCGCATCAATTGCTCCAAGTAGGATTCACTCAGCAATAAAGCATCCGCCATTTCAGAGAGAGGAACCGGACGCCCTTCTCTCTCCTGTTCGGCAATATAAGTCATCGCTCGTAAACCATATCGACTGCGGGTTGTTAATTTCATCGTACTTTCCTAACTAATACCAAGATTTATTTCACCACTAAATTCAGGATTTTGTTGGGAACAAAAATCACTTTGGCCAATTTCTTGCCTTCCAAATAGCGAGCAATGCTCTCTTCTTTTTGTGCGGCTTCTACGGCTTGTTCCTGTGTGGCTTTTAACGGTAACACGACTTTGCCGCGCACTTTACCGTTAATTTGAATGGGCATTTCAGCATAGTTTTCACTTAGCTTATCGTCCTGATATTCCGGCCAAGTGCCATCCGTCGCAATGTGTCCCGTAAATCCGGCGCGCTCCCATAACTCCTCCGTTACATGCGGCGCCACAGGGTTTAATAACAGCAGGAAAGTTTTCCATTCTGTGCGCGTGACGCGTTCTTTGGCGCGTAATGCATTCGATAATGTCATCAGCTGCGCGATCGCCGTATTGAACTTCAGCGTTTCAAAATCCTCAGTGACCTTTTTAATGGACTGATGGAAGAGCACTTCCGTCTCTTTATCCATGGATTCGTCTTCGGTCAGCAAATCGGCCATCTTCCAGACGCGCTCCAAAAACTTGCGACAACCTTGCACGCCGCTTTCTGTCCAGTTGGCGCTCTTTTCAAAATCACCGATGAACATTTCATAAGTGCGCAACGTATCAGCACCGTATTCTGACACAATTTCATCCGGATTGACCACATTGCCACGAGACTTGCTCATCTTTTCGCCATTGTCGCCCATGATCATGCCGTGGGAAGTGCGCTTCGCATATGGTTCTTTTGTGGATACAACACCAATATCGTAGAGGAATTTATGCCAGAAACGAGAATACAGCAGATGCAATGTGGTATGCTCCATACCGCCATTATACCAATCCACCGGTCCGAAGTATTGTTCGGCTTCCTTCGATACCAGTTCCTGATTATTGTGCGGATCCATGTATCTTAAATAATACCACGAAGAGCCTGCCCATTGGGGCATCGTATCCGTTTCACGACGTGCCGGCTTGCCGCAGATCGGGCAAGTCGTATTGACAAAGTCTTCCATCTCGGCCAGCGGAGACTCTCCCGTTGCCGTCGGCTGATAATTCGGTACTTCCGGCAATAACAGAGGCAGCTGTTCCTCCGGGATCGGTTGCCAACCATGTTCCTCGCAATACACCATCGGAATGGGTTCGCCCCAATAGCGCTGACGACTGAACACCCAGTCACGCAATTTATAATTCGTTTGTGGCTTGCCCAAGTGCTTCTCCGTTAAAAACGCAATCATCTTAGCGATGGCGTCTTTGACAGACAGGCCGTTTAAGAAGTCGGAATTCACCAAGGTCCCTTCGGAAACGTCCGTAAACGCTGCTTCCTCCACAGGCACCGGAGCACCTGCCACCACTTCTACAATGGGCAGATCAAATTTCTTGGCAAACTCCCAGTCGCGCGAGTCATGCGCCGGAACCGCCATAATAGCACCGGTACCATAGGTCATGAGAACATAGTCCGAAACCCAGATCGGAATTCTTTTGCCATTGGCAGGATTCACGGCGCAAACGCCCTTGAGCGCCACACCGGTTTTATCCTTGTTCAGTTCCCCGCGTTCAAAATCCGATTTCAACAGCGCCTGCTGCTGATAGGCTTTGATTTCATCCATGTTTTCAATGGCATCGGCATACTGTTCCAGCATCGGATGTTCCGGGGCAACCACCATGTAAGTCACGCCGAACATCGTATCGGGACGCGTGGTATAAACAGTCAGCACATCCTCGGTTTCTTTATCGCCCGCCACCACGGCAAAGTCTGCCTCAGCACCGTGCGAGCGACCGATCCAGTTGATCTGTTGCTGTTTAATCCGCGGCGTATAGTCCACTGTGTCCAAGTCGTCAATCAAACGATCCGCATAAGCCGTGATCTTTAGCATCCACTGATCTTTTACGCGATGTTCGACTGCCGTGCCACAACGCTCGCAAGCGCCGTTAACCACTTCCTCATTTGATAAGCCGACGCGGCAGCTCGGGCACCAGTTAATGGGAACTTCCTTTTTATAAGCCAGACCGTGTTTCACCATCTGGATAAAAATCCATTGTGTCCAGCGATAATAGTCCGGATCCGTGGTGTTGATGACACGATCCCAGTCAAAGGAAAAGCCAATGGAATCCAGCTGGTCACGAAAGTGTTTTATATTTTTGCGTGTCACCTCCGCCGGATGAATTTTATGCTTAATGGCATAATTTTCCGTTGGCAAGCCGAAAGCATCAAACCCCATCGGATACAGCACATTATAGCCTTGCAAGCGACGCTTCCGCGAGACAATATCTAACGCCATGTACGGGCGCGGATGGCCGACGTGCAGCCCCTGCCCGGAGGGATAGGGAAATTCAACCAAGGCGTAGTATTTCTTTTTGCTCGGATCCAAGGTGGCGTGAAAAACATCCGTCTTTCGCCAAAATTCTTGCCATTTTTTCTCGATCACTGCGGGATTATAGGTTTCCATTGTACCCTTCCTTACTCTTCCATTTCGTTTCCACACTTTTCCTACGCGTGCGACTAAGCTGCACCACTTATCGTAAGCTTTTTACGGTACGCGGATACGGCACCACGTCACGAATATTTTCCATGCCGGTCACATACATCACGCAGCGTTCAAAGCCCAGGCCGTAACCGCTGTGCACGCAGCCGCCAAAGCGACGTAAATCCGTATACCATTGATAGTCTTTTTCAGCAATGCCTTTATCCTTCATCTGCTGGAGCAATACGTCCTCGCGTTCTTCACGCTGTGAGCCGCCGATAAGCTCCCCGATGCCGGGCACCAACATATCCGCACAAGCCACCGTTTTTCCGTCGTCATTTAATCGCATATAGAAGGATTTAATTTCTTTCGGATAGTCCGTTACGAAAAGCGGTCCCTTAACAATCTCCTCCGTCAGATAACGCTCATGTTCGGATTGCAAGTCGCAGCCCCATTTGACGGGAAATTCAAAGCGATCATTCACTTTTGAAAGAATCTCGATCGCTTCGGTATAGGTCATGCGCGCAAAATTCGCTTTGCGCACCAGATCCAAGCGTTCCTTGAGTCCCTTATCAATGAAGCGGTTAAAGAATTCCATTTCCTCCGGCAGTCGTTCCATGACGGCGTTTAAAATGTGCTTCATCATGGCTTCAGCCAAATCCATCATATCCGTCAGATCCGCAAAAGCTATTTCCGGTTCAATCATCCAAAATTCAGCCGCATGACGCGTCGTGTTCGAATGTTCGGCACGAAAAGCCGGTCCGAAGGTATAGACGTTGCGATGGCTCATAGCAAAGGATTCCAGCTCCAGCTGACCGGAAACCGTCAGATGGGCCGGCGTAGCGAAGAAGTCTTCTTTATAGTTCACTTTGCCTTCTTCCGTCCGTGGCACGTCGTTCAGATCCAGCGTAGTCACCTGGAACATTTCCCCGGCGCCCTCCGCGTCCGAGGCAGTTATAATCGGCGTGTGCACATAAGTAAAGCCATGGCTGTGGAAAAACTCATGGATGGCATAAGCGATTTCACTGCGTGTGCGAAACACTGCCTGGAACGTATTCGTGCGCGAACGCAGATACGGGAACTGACGCAAAAACTCCATACTCTGTCGTTTATTCTGAATGGGATAATCTTCGGCATTGCTGCCCAAAAGTTCTACTTTTTTTGCTTCCAGTTCAACGGGCTGCGGAGAATTGGGCGTCACTTTCAATATTCCGTCAACGGCGATGGAGCTGCCGTTAGGAATATGCGTCACCTGTTCGTAGTTTTCAAGCGACGGGGTGATCACCACCTGCAGCGGCTTAAAAAAGGTCCCATCGTTCACCATGAGAAAACCGACATTTTTGGAAATGCGCGATTGGCGAATCCATCCATCGATATGGATGCATTCTCCTTCATGGGCTGACGCTTCGCGATAACACTGTTTAACTTCCATGCTTCCTCCTTATGCTCATCGTTGCTCCCGGTCGTTATCCGACGTTCCGGAAGACGGCTCCATTGTTTTTAAATTCTCTAAATATTGTTTTAGGTTGGCTTCTTCCCCGCGATTCACCGGGTGATAGAAAGTATGACCTATTATTTCATCCGGCAGGTAATTCTGCAAGACGTAGCCAGTCGGATCATTATGCGGATAGCGATAAGTAAGTCCTCTGCCTAAGGCTTCTGCCCCGGCATAATGAGCATCCTTAAGATAGGCGGGAATATCGCCGGGCGGATGCGAACGTACATAGGCAAGTGCTTCATCAATGGCCAAGTACGAGGCATTACTCTTTGGGGACGAAGCCAAGAAAGTCGTCGTTTGTGCAAGGATAATACGTGCCTCCGGCATACCAATGTGCGATACCGCCTGATAGCAACTCACCGCATGAATGAGCCCCAAAGGCTCGGCATTGCCGATATCCTCACTGGCCAAAATCACCAAGCGACGTGCAATAAAGAGCGGATCTTCCCCTCCGGCAAGCATGCGCGCCAGGTAATAGATTGCGGCATCCGGATCTGAGCCGCGCACGGATTTGATGAACGCAGAAATGGTATTGTAATGTTCCTCATCGCCCTTATCGTACTGAATGATTTTTGTTTGCATACTCTCGCGCACATCATCCAGCGTAAGATGCACCTTCCCCTTTTTGGGCGGGGTGGAAAGGACAGCCACTTCCAGTGAATTTAACAGCACTCGCGCATCGCCACCCGCCGAAGCGACGAGAACTTTCTTTGCTTCCTCGTCCAGGACGACTTGAAAAGCACCCAGACCGCGTTTTTCGTCCTGCAGAGCGCGTTCTAGCACAGCGTCCAAGGCTTCAGGCGCCAGCCACTTAAGCTCCACCACCTGACAACGCGAAAGAAGCGCCTTATTCACCTCAAAAAACGGATTCTCCGTGGTCGCGCCGATCAGTGTTACCGTTCCGTTTTCCACATGCGGCAACAGCGCATCCTGTTGACTCTTGTTGAAGCGATGAATTTCATCGATAAAAAGAATGGTGCGCACGTGGTCAAAGAGCAGTGCCTGTTTCGCCTCATCAATGACGCTGCGAATGTCCTTGACACCGCTGGTAACGGCGCTTAATTGTTGAAACGCGCGATGGGTGCGTTCCGCAATAACGTGCGCAATCGTCGTTTTTCCGGCTCCGGGTGGGCCAAAAAGAATCATGGAGGGAATGCGATCAGCCTCAATCAATCGGCGCAGCGATTTCCCCGGGCCCAAAATGTCTTCTTGTCCGACAATTTCGTCTAGGGTGCGGGGCCGCATCCGATCAGCAAGCGGCGCGTTTTTTTGATTTTCGCGCTCCTGTTGTCGCTCGAGTAAATCCATTTCCCACTCTCCTGCTAAAAAAAGCAGGCGATCCGAGGGATCGCCTTCGCTTATTCGTCCTTACTATCTTCCGCCTGTTCACCTTTCAGGCTGTTCAGCTCTCTATAAAAGCTGTCAACATCTTGAAATTCACGGTATACCGATGCAAAACGCACATACGCCACTTGATCGATCTCTCGCAATTGATCCATAACCAATTCACCGATATAGGCGGTTGTTACTTCCCGCTGATTCAAATGGTTGAGCTGCGTTTCAATGGCATCCGCTGCCTGTTCCAGTCTTTCTACCGGCACCGGCCGCTTTTCTGCGGAGCGAATCATGCCGCTCAAAATCTTTGAACGCATAAAAGGCTCGCGGTTTTCATCTTTTTTAATAACGACAATCGCCTGGTCTTCGTAACGCTCATAGGTCGTAAAGCGTTTCTTGCACTTCAGACAGGCACGACGCCGACGCACTGCCTCATTATCTTCCGTCGGGCGGGAATCAATGACTTTCGTATCGGGAAAGCCGCAATACGGGCATTTCATGTTAACGATACTTTCTTAAGAATTCCGGAATGTCCATGTCGTCCGCTTCGACTTCACGACGCTTCGGCTGTGTTTCATCCGCGCTGTGCACTTCTTTACGCACCGGCGCATCATCCTTTGCCGTGACCTTGCGATTATCAAATCCCGTCGCAATTACCGTAATCTTAATATCATCGCCCAAGGATTCGTCCGCACCGGCGCCAAAGATGATATTTGCATCCGGATCCACGGCTTCACGAATCATTTCAATGGCTTCATTGGCTTCGAAGATGCCTAGGTCTGCAGCGGTGACGTTCACCAGCACAGCTTTCGCCCCGTCCACGCTCGTTTCCAACAACGGGCTCTTGACCGCTGCCTTGGCGGCGTTCACGGCACGGTTTTCACCACTAGCAATACCGATGCCCATATGCGCAATGCCTTGATCCTTCATGATGGACTCCACATCCGCAAAGTCCAAGTTAATGATGTTCGGCACGGCAATTAAATCGGAAATGCCCTGAATACCGTTCATCAATACCTGATCCGCCATACCGAAAGCTTCCACCATAGAGGTGCGACGTTCCGCGACCTGCAACAAGCGATCATTCGGGATGACAATCAAGGTATCCACTTTATCCTTCAGTTTATTGATGCCGCTCTCGGCCTGTGTCTGACGTTTACGTCCTTCAAAACCGAACGGTTTCGTAACCACGCCGACAGTTAAGATGCCCATCGAACGGGCCGCTTCTGCCACGACAGGTGCTGCGCCGGTGCCTGTGCCGCCGCCCATACCGGCGGTGATGAAGACCATATCCGTATTGGCCAACAGCTCCGTGATATCGCTCTTGGACTCTTCTGCCGCTTTCTCACCCACTTCCGGGTTTCCGCCGGATCCGAGACCACGCGTTAATTTCACACCGATTTGCAGCTTTTTATCGGAATCCACAACATCCAGAATCTGACGATCCGTATTGACCGCAATAAATTCAACGCCTGCCAGTCCATGCTGTTTCATGCGGTTTAACGCGTTATTGCCGCCTCCGCCGACGCCGAGGACCTTAATTTTAGCAAGACCGTCATTGTTTAATTCCATGTCGAAAGTGTTCATGACTCCCCCTCAGTTTCCTTCCGTTTCTTCCTGTGATTCCGATGATTCCGGCAACACCTGTTGCCCGTTTTTGGTGACTACAATCGGATGTTCCCCTTCATCCAGGAGTATTTCCTGGGCGTTTACCCCTTTATTTTCCACTTCTTGCAGCACCGCAGCTAAATCCGTGAATTTATGAATGATATCATTGGGTGCGCCAAAGCGAATTTCTATATCATTATACATTATAACAATGGCTTGTGGCTTTTCAAAACGAACTTTTGAAACCTTTTCGGCCATTCGTGTTTCATGCAAGGTGGATAAGAAGTCCAATTCGCGCGAATCTTCAAAAAAGTCCTCTCCCAATCGCATGGAGGCAAGCTCCTTTTCCAAGGGAATGGGTTTAATGCGATTAAGATCCGGGTTGTAATGGTCCCTAATTTTTCCTTGCGCATCCACATAATACTGCCGTCCGGCGTAGACAAAAACGCCCAGCACATAGGATTCCTTTACATGAATCACCAACCGATCCGGCAATTCCCGTTCGAAGGTCACATCGGCCACGCCTTCAAGAGCGCGAGCGCGTTCCCTCCACTTTTCCGCCGGAAAGGTGAGGATGTTCTGATTGGTATCCCCCAGTGCATGCACCAGATCTTCATCTCGGACGACACGATTGCCATCCACGCGGACCGAATGAATCTTAAAAAATGGAGCCTTCAACAAAAATACGACCATTGCTGCCGCGAGCGCAAGCAGGAGCAGCACCGTAGGAAGGATAGTCCTTCTTCTGCTCATGTTCACTCGTTTCCTGCGGCGATCGTCTTGACGCATACTGCGCATCCCCTGCGCCGTTTGACGAGTCGAGCGGACGGTCCGACTCTTTTCTCCATGAGAATGAGGACCGACCGGTGGTCGCGAATTCGGTTGTCTTCCTTGGTTTTGGCGCATGAAAGCCTCCTACGCGTCCCGCGAAATATTTAACAGGATTCCCGCCATCAAGCTCATAATCACAAGAGAACTGCCTCCGTAGCTGATAAAGGGCAGCGTAATACCGGTGGTAGGAATCACGCCGATTGAAACTCCGATATTGACCATCGCCTGAAAGCAGATGAGAAAGGTCAAGCCGCTTGCCAGCATGCGACCGAATAATGTTTTGGCTTTGCCGGCTATCTTAAGACCTCGATAGGCCAAAAAGCAAAATGCAGCAATGACAAGAAAGGCACCGAAAAAGCCTAATTCTTCCGAAATAACAGCAAAAATGAAGTCGTTGTGCGGCTCATCAGCCAGGTAATCAAATTTTTGTACGCTTTTTCCGTAACCTACGCCAAAAAGGCCTCCCGATGCCACAGCATACAGCGATTGCAGCAGTTGCCAGCCGCTACCCGAGGGATCGCGCTTCGGATTCAATACGGACAAAAGGCGTTCCAAGCGATAGTTACCGGGGCGCGGCCAAAAGGCATAGAGAAGTCCGACGGCTGCAACACCCAGCATCGGTAAAAAATGCCACAGACTCATGCCAAAGACGAAGTAGGTGAACAGCAAGGTTGCGCTGATTACGATGACCGCGGAGAAATTCGGCTGTAAATAGATGGGCAAAATCGTAATACCGATAAACAAAAGGACGGTAATAAATTTGCGCAATGAACCATTTTCTTCAGGGCGTTTGTCGGATAGCATCGTTGCCAATAAAATTAACGATGTGATTTTTAAGCCATCCGACGGCATGTAGGTGACGGGGCCCAGATGAATCCAGCGATGCGCCTGGTTAATCGGATATTTCAGACCCGGTACCCATACCAGTAGGCAGGACAGCAACGCAACAACATAAAGTGGCATGGCGAAGCGACGATAAAGGCGATAATCAATATGCGAAAATAGGAACATCACGAGAATGCCCAAAACCGAAAAAATAGCATCGCGCACGAAGTAGTACTTGGCATCCCCGAATTGTTTCAAGGCGTAGGGCGCACTGGCGCTAAACACCATGAAGGCGCCAAAAACAGACAACAGAATGATCAGCCATACCAGCCCCCGATCCATGCTGCCTTTTTGAATGATTTTTCGATTATGAGCTGCCCTGCGCATGCATACTCCGTTCTAATGCTCTCTAATGCTTCATCCGTTATTTGCGTTCTTTTTTCTCCACGCCTCAACAATAGCGCGAAACTCATCGCCGCGTTCCTCAAAGCGTTTATATTGTCCCCAGCTTGCGCTGGCAGGAGAAAGTAATACCAGATCTCCCTTTTTAGCTTCTTGAAACGCAATTTCCATGGCCTTTTTCAACGTTCCGGCGATGACCGTACGATCGCCCCAGCCGCGTTCCTTTGCTTCTCGGGCAATGCGTTCCGCCGTCTGCCCGATAAGAATCATCATTTTCCCATGCGGGCGCATGGCCTCATACATATCATCATACGATATATGCTTATCATATCCGCCCGCAATGAGAAGAACCGGCTGGTGAATGGCGGCAAGCGCCGTCACGGTAGCATCCACATTCGTTCCCTTGGAATCATTGATGTAGCGAACACCGTTTACCATGCCCAAATCTTCCATGCGATGCGCAATCGGACGAAAACTGTCCAGTGCCTCTCGCAAGACGTCTTCGCTCACGCCCATATCCCTCGTAATGGCAATGGCAAAAGCAGCATTATGGATATTGTGTTCTCCCCAGAGATGCCAGCCTTCTCCGCGACGCAGATGGTCCAAATACGGATCGTGATACGTTACGTGATGGACCCGTGCCTTCGTACCTACTCTGGCAACGGTTTCTTCGATGGTCGGATCATTTTCCTGAATCCAAAGATCATCTGACGCCTGCTGATTACGCGTAATATGGGATTTGGCTTCGGCGTAAGCCTCAAGAGAGCCATGCCAATCCACGTGATCCTCTGAAAGATTCAAAATAGCAGCTCGACGCGGCATGAAGGTGTCTGCCCCTTCCAGCTGAAAGCTCGAACATTCCACGATGAACGTAGTGCCTTCCTCTGCTTCCTGCATGCTCGTCAACACCGGGAGGCCGATATTGCCACAGGCGGTTACTTTCCGGCCATCATGCTGTAAGATCCAGGCAACGAGCGATGTCGTTGTCGTCTTGCCATTGGAGCCGGTGATAGCCACCACATTTTCTCCGCCAAAGAGGCGATAGGCCATTTCAACGTCCGTGATCACGGACTTACCTTCTCGGCGCGCACGCTGCACAAGCGGCTTTTGAAACGAGATGCCCGTGCTACGCAAAATAAAGGCGTAGGGATCCAAAGAAATCGCATCCACGTCTTCAATAATCGCAATGGATTCCGGATGCGGCAGAGTATTTAAGTACGCCTGATCTTGCTCGGACAATCCCCCGTCCACATAGAGCGCAAGCTCAGCTCCTGCCGCCGGTAAAGTTTTGAGAGCGGATTTTCCGGTAACCCCCAAACCGTACAGCAACACTTTTTCACCTGTAAGGGTGTGCTTAAATTTCATGTTCAGCTCCTTTATTTCTCGGATGGAATGTTTTGCCGCCAATTGCGAAAAACGTGGCTACCAAATTTGATAGGTCAACAGACACAGCAGCACGCTGATCAGTGAGAATGCCGCCGTAATCTTCTCTTCCGGATATCCCTTCAATTCAAAGTGATGATGAATCGGCGTCATCAGGAAGATGCGCTTGCCGCCAGTATGTCGATAATAGGTGACTTGCATAATCACCGTTAACGCTTCAATAAAGTATAAGCCGCCCAATACGATCAAAAACGGCAGGCGGTTCATCACCATGAGAATTGCTGTCAGCGCGCCGCCGATAGCCATGGAGCCGGTGTCTCCCATAAATAGCGAGGCCGGATGACTATTGAAGAACAAAAAGCCGATCAGAGAGCCCGCCATGAGTACCGCCGCAACGCTAGCAGCCGGTTTGTTACCGGCGGTACCGATGTTTAAGAGCGCCAGCGTAATGAATACCGGTAGCGAAACGCCGCCGCACAAGCCATCCAGCCCATCTGTTAAGTTGGTGGCGTTCACGGTGCCGACTACGATAAAGGCAAGCAGAGGAATACTCAAAATCCCTAGATGCCATTCCCAGCCAAAGAAGGGAATTTTTTGCGTGCCCAAAGCCGGGTCTAGTATATACACCACGGCCAGAAGAATCGCGGAAAACGCGAACTGTAAAATCAATTTCTGTCGCGGTGTGAGGCCTTCGCTCTCGTGCTTCATGACCTTTTCCAAATCATCCAGGAAACCGATGCCTGCAAATCCCAACGTGCAGATGGCGATGAGAGCACTCCAGGCATTAAAGCCGCCGAAGGCAAACAACAATACCGTAAAGACCGCAGTAAAAGCTACGCCGCCCATCGTCGGTGTACCCTGTTTTTTATAGTGGGCCTTATTGCCCTCCTCACGTATTTCTTGTCCGATGGACTCTCGCTTGGAAAAGCGAATCCAAAAGTATGTGGCAACGGTAGACAGCAGGATTGCAATAATACCTGCCAACACCAACGACTTTGAAACGAGCATCGTTCCCCCTTCTTCCTATTTGTTATATAGCTTTCCTAAGTATCCTCTTATTGAGAGGACGCACTACCTTTTGCTTCTGTGGATTGTGCTTCTACATTAATAATGATGGGCGTGTCTTTTCCGGCAATTGCTCCCGCTTCCGGGGTTTGCGTCCGAATTACGCCTTCTTTCTCGCCATTGATAGAAAGAGAAATCCCCGTTCCGCCCAGAAGCATCTGTGCTTCGCGTACGGATTTCCCCGTCAGATCCGGGGCTTTATAAGACTGTTTTGCGTCCGGCCGTAGCTCGATCGTTGTTTGTTCTGCCTTTATCGTGCCTGGTGCCGGATTTTGCTCTTCCACCAACGTGAAATCATTCATCGCACCGTAGACACTACAAGAAAAGCCCGCATTGTTCAAGAGTTTACGCGCTTCTGCCACGGTTTTCCGGCAAACGTTCGGAACCACTTTTCCTTCGTTTGACGGTTGTGTCGCTTTCTTTTTTAAGGCCACTAATTGTTCCAGAATACGAGCACTGACTTCGCCGGCCACTTCGCCGCCAAAGGTCTGCTTGGTCGGGTTATGAATCATCACGAAAAGGGCCATTTCCGGCTTATCGTACGGATAGAAGCTATAGAGCGACGCAATTGTTTTGTCGGTGTACTTACCGTTTTCCAAAAGCAGCGTCGTACCGCTTTTACTGCCAATCGATAATTCTTTAATTCGCAGTACCTTAGCGTGCGATACCTCCGTCGTACTGAGCAAATACTTGCGCATCGTAGCGACGGTTTCCTGGGAAAATATAGGATCCGTGATACTTTGCTGATAGCGGGACAGTGTCTTGCCTTCCTGTGAAGTCGAAGAACTGAAAAAATGCGGCGTGCGATAATAGCCGCCGTTGATTACGGTATTGGCAGCTGTCATCATCTCAAGCGGTGTCAAAGAGATGCCGTGTCCAAACGACATCGTCTGCATTTGAATCTTATCTAATTTACCCACCGTTTGCGGGAAAAGGGAGGCTTGCTCGCCTGGTAAATCAACCCCCGTGATCCCGCCCATATGCAAAGAACGCAGATAGGAAAAATAGTTATTGACACCGATATTACGCACGATTTGTACAAAGGCCGGGTTGCAGGAGTTGTTTAGCGCCTGCTCCAGCGTTTGGATGCCGTGCGGATGTGATTCGCGCCAGCAATGCACCCATACCCCCGGAGCAATTTCAATCTTTCCGGTACAAGTGTAACGTGAATCCGGCCGCGATGTCTTTGTTTCCAAGGCGATAGAGGCTGTGAGCGTCTTAAAAACGGACCCCGGCTCATAGAGCGTGGTAATGGCGGGGTTCTTCCAACGCGCATAGAGCATTTTCATGCGCTCTTCTTCCTTCATGGCTTTCCATGCGGCTTCGCCCTTATCGTTCACGGGCGCATAAGGTGTATTGGGGTTAAAGGTGGGCGCACTTTCCATAGCAATAATCTCACCCGTATTGGGATTCATAAGAATTGCTGTGCCGGAATCCGCTTTAAATTCGCTCAAGCCTTTGCGCAATTGTTCGCTTACAATGCGCTGTGCCTCCAGATCCACGGTCAAATGCAGATTTTGCCCTTCTTCGGAAGCATAGTTTTCTACCGATTCCGTCGGAATAATATTGCCGCCCAAATCCCTTGATGTTGTAGTTTGTCCGCCCTTACCGCGCAATAAGGCGTCATACTTCGACTCCAAACCATAGATGCCGCCTCCCTCATTATTCACAAAGCCTAAGCTTTGCGCCATGATATCCTGATTGGGATAAAAACGATCCGGTTCCTGCACTACGCGGTACGCCTGGAGTCCTGAGCTTTGCAGCTGATCGATTTCACTTTGCGTTAACTTCGTTTTCAGCGCCACATCATAGCGATTCGAGGAAAGCGCCTTTTCGACTTCTTCTTTTTCCATGCCTAATATGTAGGCCAATAATTCCACGGTTTTCTTTTTATCTTCCGCTTTTATCTCTTTCGGAAACACATAAACCGTATTTACCATCACCGATACCGCCAACGGGCGATCCGCACGATCGTATATCGTCCCGCGCTTAGGCTTGACCGTTATAGTCCTGCGCCGCTGTGCCAGGGCTGCTTCTTGATAAGTCGAACCAGCCACTACCTGCAAATAGAAAAGCCGAGCAAGAAACAAAACAACGACGAGAAGCGCGCAAAGGAAAACGACGCGAATCCGTACCGATGAATGGTCTTGTCTCGGCTGATTTTTGAATTGATTTTTACTCATAGCCTCACTCCGTCCGCATTACTCCTTGTGCTGCGGATTGGCCGCAAGCGTTTTGGTTTCCTGCGATTCGGCTGCGGTTTGGTTTTTCATCACTGTCGAAGGGTCGCGAGCTACGGAGAGCTTTTGCTCTTTGGTTGGATACTGCATGCCCAATCGACGTTTCGCAAGTTCTTCTATGCGGGCAGGTTCCAAGTACGGAGCCAACTGCATATTCAATGTGTCTCGCTGTGCTTTCAATTCTTCAACTTCCGCTACCGTCGCACGAACTTTACGATTCACTGCTGACATTTCATTATAGCGCAGCAGACTCGAGAGTAGCAATACAAGGGTTGCCACGGTACACAGGCACACCGCAATCCAGTACACAAGCCGTAAGCGGGAATGTGTCTGTGTGCGAGAGGCGCTACGCACTACACTTGCTTTCGATACTCCACTATGCGGTCTGCTTTGTGTCTGTACTCCGATGGCTGCCGTTCCGGCACTGGTGCGTCGTGAACGAGTTCTATGCCGGCGGGAAACTTCATCAGGGTATCCGCCCCTCTTTCTGGGATGAATGACGGATAGCTTTTTTCTTGTTTGTGGGATTTCATACTCTAATTGTTGACGTACCGCTGCATCCATTTCACCCCTCCTGATTTTCTTGGCGTCTTTCCAACACCCTTAACTTTGCGGAACGAGCTCTCGGGTTGGCTTCCAACTCTTCCGGGGAAGCTTCGATCGGTTTGCGTGTGACAAGGCGGAAGGCGCTTTGCACGTCCCGTGCTTTGACAGGAATCTGTGCAGGAATTGCTCCCCCCTTTGCCAACGTCCGAAACGCATTCTTTACGATGCGATCCTCCAGCGAATGAAAAGTGATCACGCACAACCGCCCCCGCGGCGCTAAGTGATCGGCTGCCTGTGTCAGACACTGTTCCAACGCGTCCAGCTCGTGATTTACTTCAATACGAAGTGCCTGAAACACCCTTCTTGCAGGATGCTTATCCTGCATGCGCACTTTTTTAGGGATGGCTTTTTGAATGACCTTGACCAGATCGAAGGATGTTTCAAGCGGCTTCGTACGTCTGTCAACTACGATGAACTGAGCAATCCGCTTCGACCAGCGCTCTTCACCGTACTGATAAAAAATTTTAGTCAGCTCTTGTTCCGAATAGCTGTTTACAATGTCGCGTGCGGTGGGCATCTCTTTGTTTTGATCCATACGCATGTCCAGCAATGCATCTTCATGGTAGGAAAATCCACGTTCCGCCGTATCCAGCTGATACGAGGAAACACCGATATCCATAAGAATGCCGTCCGCTTTTTCCGTGCCCGATGTCTGAAGAATATGTCCGAAATTCTGAAAGTTATCGTGCACAAAAGCGATTTTCTCTGCCCATGGTGCGAGATTAGCCTTTGCCGCCGCTAAGGCTTCTTCGTCCTGATCAATGGCCAACAAATGACCGTTGGTCAGTTGCTTCACAATTTCACGGGAATGGCCTCCCCCTCCCACTGTTGCATCCACGTAGAATCCGTCCGGTTGAATGGATAAGGCGGCAATCGTTTCTTTTAAAAGAACCGGTATATGCGAAAATGCCATGTCGCCTCCTTAGAGATCAATCCCATCGTCATTGAGGGTCTCGGTCAACGCATCCAAATCCATGGCATCCGAAGAAACAAATTCATCCCATTTCTCTTTCGCCCAAATTTCAATGCGATCCGAAACGCCAATGATGACTACATCGCGTTCGATGGCAGCGAAGGCTCTCAGCTGTGGCGGGATGAGAAATCGGCCTTGCTTATCACAGCCGACTTCCATTGCCCCGGAATAAAACGCACGTGAAAAGTTACGTGCCGCTTTTGCCGTTAAATGTAACTGACTGATCTTACGATCCATGATCTTCCATTGAGTCCGATCGTAGATGAAGAGACAACCGTCCATACCTCTTGTGATAAAGAAAGTGTCGGAGAGCTCGTCACGAAAACGGGAAGGGAGCGATACGCGCCCTTTTAAATCCACGCTGTGGTTGTATTCTCCGATGAACATCCCACTTTCCTCCACTTTTTACCACTTTCTGCCTTCTCAATACCATTCTAGACAAGAGAAAAGGGTTTGGCAAGTGTTTCGGCATAAAAAAAAGCGCCCGGAAGGGCGAATTCCCTGCTTTGCAGCGTGGTGGGTTAAATATTCTCATTTTACCGGAGATGCTGCTCTTCTCCGTGCGTCGGGGTGAGGATTCCGTGCACAGGGATGAGGGTTCCGTGCACTGGGGTGAGGATTCCGTGCACCGGGGTGAGGATACAGTGGTTATTGAAAATAAATCAATTTGTACTGTAGAAAAGGAGGAGTAAATACAGTGTTTTTTTCAATAACGGTGATTTGCACTGTAGGAAAACGAGTAAATACAGTGTTTTTTCGAATAACAAGAATTTGTACTGTAGAAAAAATGAGGAAAATACAGTACTTTCGCCAAAAAGAGTAATTTGTACTGTAAAAAAAGAAGGAAAAATACAGTGCTTTTTCCTTTAAAGAACAAAAGTACTGTAAAAAAGGAAAAATAAATACAGTACTATTTGCAGCCATTGCAAAAAGTACTGTATTTGGGGCCTTAAAACTACAGTGTTTTTTAGCTGAAAAGCTTTTTACACTGTAACATGTACTAAAAGGGCGTCGTATTATCGCACCGTATTATCCCTTCTTCCCTTTCTTGGAAAGCACGGCAAACCCGATAAGGCCAAGCAGCAATCCGGCAAGAGCCAACAGCCGTGCAACGCGCAAGCTGCCGAAATACAAGCTGTCTGTGCGAAACCCTTCTACGACAAAACGCAACACCCCGTATAACACGAAGTACAGCATCGTTGTCTGTCCGTCGGTGCGAGCGCGTTTGCGCAAGTAGTACCACAGAAAGAGGAAGATCAAAAAGTCTCCCGCGGATTCATAAAAAAATGTGGGATGATGCGGTTTTCCATTGATAAGAACTGCCCATGGAACGTCGGCAGCATAACCGTAGGCTTCATTATTAAAGAAGTTCCCCCATCGTCCGATGGACTGCGCCAGAGGAAGGAAAGGAATGATACAATCAGCAACGCGCAGAAATGGCAGTTGGTGACGTTTCAAATAAATCCAGCTCACCAAAATCCCCATCATGACGCCGCCTTGAATGGCAAGTCCTCCGGATCGCAAATTGATAATGTCAAAGAGAGAATGGAATCGCTGCGGTTCAAAAATGACATACCACAGACGAGCGCCTACGACGCCAAGTGGTAAAACCCAGAGCGCCAGATCAGAGATCACTTCCCCGTTCATCCCCTTGTGCTCCATCTCGCGGCTACTTAGCCATACGCCTAAGAGCATACCGATGACGATCAATATGCCATACCAATGCACGCCAATACCAAAAAGATTGAAGGCAATACCGTCTCCTGTATATTCAAACATAGGCTTCTCCCTTCCTATAGGTTTCCTGCGGTTATCGTCTAACTTTACACCCGACTTCCCTCTTCACCGCGATGGCCGGCCAAAAACCACAGTCCCTGACCAAGCAGGCATAACACTATAAAGCGCACCGCTATCCCCTTTGCCAAGCCGACGAAAAATGGCGTCGGCATCATTTGAATCATAAGATCGGTTTCCGGATTCAAGAGCCAGAGATCATTGCGAAAGAAAATATGATGAAAGGTGGTGAACAGCGTATCCCATTGGTTCCAAGCGAAAAACGCCAAAATGATCAGTAGTACAAACACGACCGTCTGAGAACACAGGGATGCACTTGCCGAAGCGGGATTTCTCTCTTTCTTTCGAAAGATCAGCAATGCGGCCGCTCCCGCTGCACTCAACAGGCAAAGCACGCGCGCTAATGAGAACAGTGAAAACACATCCGTCATGTGCGCACACTCCCGCTCGCCGAAGTTTCTCGTCATCAGGATCGGCTCGCCGGTTTTCAGATAGCGCACGATATCGGCATTGACTTTGTCCAAATCGTCCTGATTTTTTCCCGTAGCCTCCACGATGGCGTGCTCTTGCTGAAAGGCATGATAGCTGTCCGTATCATAACTAACAGCAAAAATAGCAATGCCCAAACTAAAAAGCGTCAGACATAATGCAAAGAGCACACCGCCGGCGCGTTTCATTCCTGCTCCCAGTTGGTGTAAACATCCTGCACATCGTCATCATCTTCCATGATGTCAATCAATGTTTCCATATGCTTGATATTTTCCGGATCCTGAATGGTCACCGTATTTTTCGGCAAGTAGCCTGTCTGCGCCACACTGAAGTTATAGCCGGCTTCGACCAAGGCATCATTCACCGCAGCGAATTGCGTCGGGTCCGTCAAAATCATAAACGATCCATCTTCATGGCGTACATCCTCTGCCCCCGCCTCTAAAGCGGCCATCATGACCTCATCTTCATCCTTGCCTTCATCGTCCGTTACCAAAATACCTTTAAAGTCAAATTGGAACATGACCGAACCCGTCGTACCAAGATTACCGTGGTACTTATCAAAATAATGACGCACATTGGCGGCCGTACGGTTCTTGTTGTCCGACAAGCAAGAAACGATCACTGCCACACCTTCCGGACCGTACCCCTCATAAACGATATTCGTAAATTCCTGGCCGTCCAGATCACCCAAGCCCTTTTTAATGGCGCGATGAATATTATCATTCGGCATATTTTCCGCTTTCGCCTTTTCAATAGCCATTTTCAAAGAGGAATTATAATCCGGATCGCCACCGCCCTCGCGCACAGCCACCATGATCATGCGGCTGATTTTCGTAAATGCGCTGGCGCGTTTGGCGTCTTCTTTACCTTTAACGTTTTTAACTTTACTCCATTTATTATGCCCTGACATATTCCCTACTTTCGTTCTAATGGTTCTCCGAGTGCATCTACGGGACAGAAATGCGTTTCACCCGTTTTCCACTCCAATTTTCCCCTTGTCAAATTTAACAGTGTCGTATGAATCTTGTCAATCTTTGCCTCCGGGAGACAATAGCAAATACGCACGTCTTCGGCATACTGACGATCCAATTCCCAAAATGGTGCCATTGCATAGTCGCACTTGCCCTGCTCCGGATAGGCATAACGCACGACAATCTTCTGAAAAGGCGCATACTCTGCCGGAATCGCTTCCTTTATTGCTGCACTGCAAGCCTGTGTATAAGCGCGTACGAGCCCGGCCGCTCCCAATTTTATACCTCCAAAATAACGAACGACAACCACTGCCACGTTGCAGAGTGTTTCACGTTTCAGCACTTCCAGCATGGGAATGCCGGCGGTTCCACGGGGTTCGCCATCATCATCGTATTTCTGATGCGAGGCGTCCACTCCGAGAATATAGGCGCTGCAACGGTGTGTTGCCATTGGATGCTCCTCACGCACCTGCTGTAGAAACTGTTCTGTTTCCTCAAGCGATGTAACCGGCGTAGCAATGCCGATAAACTCTGATTTTTTTATCGTAAAACGGGCTTCCCCCCGTTTCCACAAACTGCGATAACTCATGGAGCACCACCTTGCTGCGATGAAGCAAAATCATCACCGCCCGACAATACGCCATCGTCCTTATCCGAAGGCGAAATCGCAACGTAATCCGGCGAAAAAGTAGTCGTCCTTTCTCGACGGAGCAGGCGCAAGACATACCCTTGTTCGGTGCTTTTTTCCTCCAGCACGGTACCACTTTGACGCACGGCATAAAGTGCCTCCGCTTGTGCATAGGGAACGCATACGGTTTCTTCGCCTTTTTCTCCAAACAGCCGCGTCAGAATGGCGTCTTGAAGCTTTAGGATATCCGCTTCCCTGCGTGCGCTGATCCAAAGCGTATCTTCCTGTGGCGTCACGCCTGGCTCACTGCCCTTGTCCGCTTTATTCATGACAAATAAAACAGGAATGTGCTCACCGGCCTCACGCGTCATGTCTTGTACCGTTTTTACACGCTCTGCGACCCCTTCTTCACTGCAATCCACGACATGTACGATGAGGTCCGTGCCGCGTATTTCTTCCAGAGTACTCTCGAAGGGAGCAATGAGTTTCTTCGGTAAATCATGGATGAAGCCAATCGTATCCGCCAGCAAATAGGGCGGTTCTCCCGTTTCGGCAATGCGGCGCATGTGCACTTCAAGCGTTGCAAACAAGCGATCGTCCGCGTAAACCGTTTTATCCTTTTCCCCGAAGCGTTCCAAGAGAGCATTCAGAATCGTGGATTTTCCGGCATTGGTGTAGCCGACCAAACTCACGATGGGAAGGGCAGATTGCCGTCTTTTTTTACCGGCTTCGTGCTCCTGTTTTTGCACCGCTTCCCGTCGGGCACGCAAGCGCTTCATTCGCTCGCTGATGGCACGCCGATCCGTCTCCAGCTTCTGTTCGCCTGGCCCTCGCGTGCCGATACCGCCGCCCGTACGGCTCATGACTTGCCCGTAGCCACGCAGATTCGGCAAGCGATACGCAAGCTGCGCTAATTCGACATCCAGCTTGGCTTTTACGGTACGCGCTCGTAACGCAAAAATATCCAAAATCAGATCCACGCGATCCAGAATCTTGCACGGAATGGCGTCTGACAGATGAGAGCGCTGCGATCCTGTGAGCTCCTGCTCGAACACCACCATGGCAATATCCTGCTCCTCCACAAAACGCGCGATTTCCTCTACCTTCCCCTTCCCGATCAAGGTGCGGGGATTGTAACGCTCTACGTTTTGCTCCAGGACAGCAATGACATCGCCACCGCAGGATCGCACAATTTCCTTCAATTCGTAGCGACGGCGCGCTTTTTCTTCTTCATTTTCTTGCAGGAACACAAATGCCAAAACGGCGCGTTCCCGTTTCTTATCTTTATACGTCTCGTTCTCCATAGTTTCCCTTCTTTTCCCTGCTATTTTATCATAAGCAGGAAGCGAGCCGCGAAATCAAGGCCATTCGCCAACTACGCAAATCGTATGGCATTATGGTAAAATAAATGCAATATTAAGGAACGGTAACCCATACCATTACGACAAACAGACGAATTCATAAGGGGGAACTATGGTGCCACATACCATGAAAAATATAGGAAAAATTGCTGCCATTTTTGTGTTAAGCTTTTTGATTTTTTTAGCCATTATTGGTGGCTATCTGGCGGGATCCATGTTGGAGGTTGCCAAGGAAGCGCCGAAAATGAATCCGGATCTCTTACTGTCGGGTTTAAAAGAAAATTCCCAAATTGTGGATGCCAAAGGAAATCTGATTCAACAGATCGAAACCACGGAGTACCGCAAAGTAGTTCCTTATGATCAGATTCCAAAAAATCTTATCAACGCCTTTATCAGCGCCGAAGATAAACGCTTTGCCAGCCATGACGGCGTAGATCTCTACGGCATTGCCGCTACCGTCCGCGATTTCTTCCGCTCTGGCGATCTGCGCGGTGCTTCCACCATCACGATGCAATTGGCACGTAATGTATTCCTGAATAACGATGTGAACTGGAAGCGTAAAATTCAAGAGATTTATTTGGCCTATCAGATTGATGACCAGCTTAGCAAACAGCAAATCATGGAATCCTACCTGAATCGTATTTTCTTCGGACAAAATGCCTATGGCGTACAAGCCGCTTCTCAAATCTATTTCTCCAAAGACGTGAAGGATTTATCGCTCGCACAGTGTGCAACTCTGGCAAGCATCGTGCCGGCTCCGTCGCATTATTCCCTATATAAAACGCTACGTCCTTCCGAAGTCACAGATGAAACGATACTGGACGAAACCGAGATTAACGGCGAACGCTATCTTGCCATTTACAATCCGCCGGCATACAAACGAGCCCACTGGGTACTCGGGGAAATGAAAAAAAACGGATTTATCTCGGAGCAGGAATACAAAGAAGCGCTCAATACCAACGTTGCCAAAACCATCAACGCGCCGGAAAAACGCGCTGATAATGTCTCCACCTATGTGACGGATCTCGTCAAGGAGCAGACCATTGACATTTTGATGGATACACAGAAAATCTCGCGCAAGCAGGCACGGCAGATGCTCATGTACGGTGGTCTTACCATTACGTCGACACTAAATATGGATCTGCAGCAAAAATTACAAGAATCCGTTTCTGCCATCAGCAGTTCTCTGCGTTCCCCTACGGGTGACTACTCGCCGCTGGCATTGGATCTCAAATATGACCGTGCCGGTAACTTAATCGGACGCGATAACTCCCTGCTCTATTATCGCCGCGCTAACCTGATGGATAATAAGGACCGTGTGATTGTACCGGCTTCCCAGTTCCAGGTGGATGAAAAGGGCAATCTGATCATCAAACGTGGCTTGCTGCGTGGTTACAGCGGCTATATTGATATAATGGATTATTTCGATTTCGATAAAAATGGCGTGCTGCACACGCACCAAGTGGGAACCATTCCCATTGATGAAAAATACCTAAGCGTAGATGATGCGGGCACCATGCACATCGCTAAGGCCTTCCTGGATTCTAATAAGACGCCTTTCTATGAAGTGCGTAAAGATGGCGCCATGATCTTAAACCCGGACTACTACGATTACGATAAAGTAGGCGTCAAGCAACCGCAGATAGCCTTTACGGTTCTTGATACGGCTACCGGTGAAGTGCGCGCCATTATCGGCGGACGCGAACAAGATGATCGTCATTTCCTGAATCGTGCATCCAGTTTCCCACGCCAACCCGGTTCCTCCATAAAACCACTGGCAGACTATACCGGTGCTTTGGCACTGGGCTTTAACCAGGGCGTAGCCATGGACGATGCCCCCTTCACCATGCGAGAGGATCATCCGTGGCCGGCCAACATAGATGCCCGTTATCGCGGCATGATGGCCATGCAGGAAGCCTTAGTGCGTTCCTCCAACCCGGTAGCCGTTCGCTGGCTCAATAAGATCGGTCTGGCCACATCCAAGGAATATTTAACCCGTTACGGCATCATCAATGCGGAGCATCCGGATCGCGATCATTTCGTGGAGGCATCCGAAGACGGACAAAACAACGATGAAAACCTGGCCATGGGCATCGGTTCCATGTCACGCGGTCTCACAACCATGGATATGGCCGGAGCCTATCAGGCCATTGCCAATAACGGAACACGCATCCCCGCCATGAGCATTTCGAAGATTACCGATAATCGCGGCAAAGTGTTTTATGAGAATAAACATCAAGCGACAGAGGTCTTGGCGCCGGAGATTAACTATCAGCTGATCGATCTTTTAAAACATGTTGTAAGCGATGGCTTTACCAATCGTACCTTACGCAGTCGCTCTATGGCTTTAATCGGTAAGACCGGTACCTCCAGTAAAAATATGGACTTCTGGTTTGCCGGGGCCACTCCCTATTATGCGACTGCCGTATGGGTCGGCGCGGATAACGCTTTGATTTCTATGAAAGGCGACTCGCGCATCCCGGCAAACATCTACGCCACGATGCATACCATTCTGCATGAGAATTTAGAAGCCAAGGATTTTGCAATTCCTAAGGGTGTCTTCGAAGCGGAAGTTTCGAATATTACCGGTCAAAAACCGACCTCCGCCACACGCGGCGGTAACGGCGTTTTACGCATACTCGTGAGCGAGCAAACGGCTCCCAAGAGCGATGATACCGGCTATGTCTTCCGCCAAGTAGACGTGCGCAACAATCTTCTGGCCGCAGACAGCACTCCTGCACGGTTGCGTGCGTATCGTTCCTTTATTGATGTGGGCTCGGATTATGACCCTGCCAAATTCAACAACATCAAGCCGGAAGATTGGGCGCGTCGCGTGCCAACACGGTATTCGGATTTAGGCAGCTTCATGCCACCTGAAACCTTTACAAAAAATGGTCTGACCACAATACGCGAATACAACCAAATTGACGGCAGCTATACGGAGACGACCAAGATGCCGGACGGCACGACGCAAGTCATTCGCTATGATGCGCTCGGTAAAGAAATCGGAAAGAGCGTGCTACCGGCTTCCACCGGTGGCGATGTTTCCGGCGCTATGTCGCATCGCAATCCATCTGTAGAGCGCACACCAAGAGAACATTAACGGATAATCCGGGAGGCAGGCATGGAACCACGAAAAATATTACTGGTAGAAGACGAAGAAGGCATTATCAATATCGAAAAAGCCTATCTGGAAAAAGCCGGCTTTCAGGTCGAAAAAGCGATGGACGGCAATGAGGCGCTCGAACAATATACGGCCTTCGCTCCCGACTTAGTCGTATTGGATCTAATGTTACCGAAAAAATCCGGTGAAGAAGTTTTACAAAGCATTAAGGAACAAAAGGATACACCGGTCATTATCGTCTCCGCCAAATCGGAAGAAGATGACCGTGTGGAAAATTTGCGTAACGGTGCCGATGACTATATGGTAAAGCCCTTTTCTGCGCGAGAGCTTGTCGAACGCGTGCGCGCTATCTTGCGTCGTACGCCGTCCAGGGAAGATGAAAAAATGCTACAAACGGCCGATGGACGATTGCGCATTGATATCGAATCCATGCGCACCTTTGTAGAGGGCAAAGAAGTCCATTTGACGAAAAACGAATTTTTAATTGTGCAGACTTTGTTTACGCACCCCAATAAGATCTATACGCGCGATGAAATTATCGAAGTCACCTTCGGAATGGATTATGAGGCCTTTGACCGTGCCATTGATACCCATATCAAAAACATTCGCCAGAAGATTGAAGCGGATCCGAAAAAACCCGTCTATATCCGCACGGTTTATGGTGTCGGGTATCGCGCCGGAGGCTTTGATGAAGCTTAGAAAGCGTCTGAGCCTTTCGATTATCATCATCGTCTTCGTAACGATGGCGGTCATCGCCTACGGCATGCAACGCGCCTACTCCAATTCCTTTTATAGCTATCTGGAGAAAGAAGAAGAAGTGCGTCTCAAACGCATTGTAAACGATATCGCTACCATTGCACGCACCGAATCTCTTGATTTGACCTCCAAAGGCATCAACGACCAACTGCAGCTTTATGCGCGAGACTCCAATATCAACATTACCATTATGGATAATGAGTCCTCCATCATCGCTAATTATCATGGCCTGATTGAAAATGCCGACGCTGATATTCAAGTCGACCAGTATAAGCTCGTGGATCATACCGGTAAAAAGCTGGGATCGATGCTGGTGACCTATGACCGCAGCAACCCGGCGCTGACCAGTGCGCTGCATGATTTTCAAAGGCAATCTCTGTGCTCTACCCTTCTGGGCATCGTTGTCTTTGGTATAGTGGCCATTCTTTTCAGTTATTTCTTTTCCAAGCAGATTACCACCCCGATCGAAAATTTGCGTGTGGCCGCCGAGCGCATTCGCAATAATCATTTTGATATAAGTCTTCCCGACTCAGGCTTTGATGAGATGCAAAGTTTAAATGCCAATATGCAATACCTGGCTTCCTCTCTCGGACAACAGGAAAAGGCGCGTCGCAGCTATGCACAAGATATTTCTCATGAGCTGCGGACGCCGTTAACCAATATGCAGTTGCATGTAGAAGCCATGAAAGACGGCATCATTCCGGCAGACCAGAGAAATCTCGAGATGATCGAAGCAAACATAACGCAGTTGACTCTTCTGGTAGAACGCTTAAAGAATACCTTCCGAGAGTCCTCCCTGGTGGCGGCGGAAGACATTCACTTCATCGATTGCTCGCAACTCACTTCACGTGTGCTCGACAGCTTTGAACCACGTATCGCACAGAAAAACGGTACCTTCCGCCGTGCCATTGATCCCAATGTCAGCTTACAGACGGATGAACGGCTGTATTCGCAAATTCTCAGCAATCTGCTCTCCAACGCAATCAAGGCCATTGAGGATGGCGGAAGCATTCGAGTGGCCCTCAATACGGATCGCAAGATGGTGTCGCTTACCGTCAGTGATGACGGCATCGGCATAGCGCCAAAAGATCTGCAACATCTCTTTGACCGCTTCTACCGCGTGGACTCTTCCCGCAATCGCGCCGTCGGCGGTCAGGGTTTGGGTCTGGCCATTACGCGCAACATCGTTCAGCAATTGGGTGGTCATATAGAGGTCACCAGTAAAGTCGGCAAAGGCACAACTTTCCGCGTACGATTACCCAGCGAATTCTTCAAAAAAACAGAGGGCTGACCGAATGGGTCGCCCTCTGTCTTTTTTTGCTATTTGACAAGGCCTGGACATCTTAGCGCTCGATTTATCGTGCTTCCTGCACTCGCTTCAAAAAGAACGCCAATGCCTCACGAACCTCCGCCATCGTTGTCATTTGCATGATGGAGGATTTTGTTTGTGTCGCGCCGAAGTAACCGCCGAGATAGCAAGCCATTTGCTTACGCATCTCAAGGATGCCGCGCTTTTCCCCGCGCCAAGCGATCTCTTTCGCATAGTGTTCCAAAAGAACGTCTATCATTTCCTCCGCAGCGGTCGGCGCATAGGTACCGCTCGTGCAAAATTCATGAATCTGGCGAAACAGAAAGGGATTCCCCATGGCGCCGCGACCGATGGTGATACCATCGCAGTGCGTCTGTTCCCATAACGCCAGAGCATCTTCGGGCTTGAATACATCGCCGTTGCCGACCACGGGAAGGGACACATGATCTTTTAATCGTGCAATGGCTTCCCAGTCTGCCTTTCCGGCATACATTTGCTCACGCGTGCGGGCGTGAAGTGTAACCTGACTAAGCCCCTCCTCCTCCGCAATATGAGCAATTTCCAAAAAATTAATAGAGTCGGCATCCCAGCCGAGACGCATCTTCACGTACACGGGCTTTTCGGACGCTTCGCGCATGGCATGAAAAATCGCAGCAACTTTTTCTGGCTCGCGCATCAGTGCGCTGCCTTCCCCGTTCTTTACAATCTTCGGTGCGGGACAACCCATATTGAGTTCCACGGCGCAAAAACGAGAATCGTTATTCATATGCTCGCGAATGACGCGGGACAAAATTGCCGGGTCTTTGCCGAAGAGCTGCACAACCAAGGCGCCTTCTTCTCCCTTTGTTAGCAAGCTTTGCGTGCGGGCGCTGTCATAGAGCAGTGCCTGGGCACTAATCATCTCCGTGGTAGCGCCGTCACAACCATAACGAAAGCACAGCTCGCGAAAGCTGTGGTCACTGACGCCAGCCAGCGGGGCGAGTGTGATAAAACAGGAAACCGGCTCCTTGCGGCCGCCGGTTTCATCAACAGATGCTTTGTCATAGTAATTAAGCATGTTACTTTCCTTCATGGTGCAGATCTCGTGCGTTTTCCAACGCTTTGGCTTTCACCGTGCGCAAATAAATCAGGCGCAAACCGAGTAAATTCAAATCCTTGTTGACGGTATCCACGTATTTGGAATGCTTGGAAAGCAGTGTGGAAAAACCGCCTGTAGCTACGACCAATGGTTTTTTATCGGTTTGCATTTTGAGCTCTTCCAAGATCCCTTCCGTTATCCCGTCGATCAGGCCGATGAAGCCGCGCACTAAGCCGGCCTGCATCGCGCTCACGGTATTCGTAGCGATGATCTTATCCGGATGCGTCAGTTCGACACGAGGTAATTTGGACGTACCACGTGTCAGCGCTGCTGCAGAGATACCGATCCCTGGCGAAATCGTTCCGCCGATGTATTCGCCGCGTTCATTAACCACCTCGTGTGTAATGGCCGTACCGATATCAATGATGACCAAAGGTCCACCGTAAAGTGCATAGCCGGCCACAGCATCGGCAATACGATCTGCTCCGACTTCACGAGGATTATCCACGCGCAGCAACAGTCCTGTTTTTGTGCCTTCGCCGACGATCATCGGCGTAAGCTTTAAGAATCGCTCCGACATCGCGCTCATCTGATGGACCAATTCCGGTACCACCGAGGACAGGATGACGGCATAGATCATTTCACGCGTATAATGAAAGTGGCGCATAATTTGTTCAATTTCAATGCCATATTGATCCGATGTTTTCGTGCTGTCCGACTTAATGCGCCATTGATGAATGATGACGTCTCCTTGAAATAGACCAAAAGTGATATTCGTGTTACCGGCATCAATGGCCAATAGGAGAGAACGCTCCTTCGGTTGTTGCTGAGTATCCATCTTTATTCCTCGTTCAATTCACCATCAGGCCTTCGCGGAGTTTTGGTCGTTGTCCTCACCGACGCGCAATCGACGTTCTCTGCCTTCCAATACGCGAGCGATCGGCGTAGCTACCACGGCCGCAAGAATGGCTTCAGGAATCCCATTCCCAATCACCGTTGACATAACCATCGCAGCAACGGCCTGCGTTGTAATATTTTTAACTTCAGCCACGCGACCTGCGTAAATCAGATACAGAGTTCCCATAACCATTAGCGTGTGCATCACAGTTCCGATCAGCGCCGGCAACGAATAATGCACAATCATATTCTGCTTTTTCCAGCGCGTGGATAAATAGCCCACAATCACGCCAAAGAGCACACGTGGAACGACACTGATGAGCGGATTGGCAAAAGCGAAGGACATCGGTCCCGAAAGGCCTTGCAAGGCACGTAGCATCGAGTTTAAGCCAAAAGCTAACCCCAGGATGAAACCATACGGTACGCCTCCCATGATGGCGCCCAACACAACAGGAATGTGCATGGTCGTAATTTGAATGGGACCGATCAATACATAACCAAATGGCAAATAGCTGAGAACCAGCATCAATGCGATCAGTACGCCCAGACGGGCCATGTTACGTCCGTTAAAAAATCGTTGATTCATTTTTTCCTCCGATCCGGCTCACAAAGGATGCCGGTCTGTTCGGGCTATGCCCCGATTCCCCCGCTATTATTTGGATTTTTTCGCAGAGGATTGTTTTCTATTCTCCAAGCTTGCCCGTACCAATCCCGTAAACAGCGGATGTGGTGCATTGGGGCGAGACTTGAATTCAGGATGGAATTGCGCACCAATAAAGTACGGATGTTTCGGAATCTCAATGATTTCCATCAGATTCTTTGCGAGCTGAATGCCGCTAAAGACCACGTTGTTCTGCTCAAACATCTCTTTATATTTATTATTGAATTCATAACGATGGCGATGGCGTTCCACAATGTTTTTCTGGCCATAAAGCTGATGTGCCAGCGTATTTTCTGTCAGCGCACAGTCATTATTGCCAAGGCGCAACGTGCCGCCGCGGTTGATATTCTCGGATTGTCCGTCCAAGAAGGTGATGATCGGATTCTTCGTTTCCGGATCAAACTCCAGCGACGAAGCATCTCGGATGCCCAGCACATCGCGTGCAATCTCGATGCAAGCGATCTGCATACCCATGCAGATGCCCAGATACGGTACATTGTTTTCCCGAGCATAGCGCACGGTTTCAATCATGCCGTCTGTACCACGCGATCCAAAAGCACCGGGAATGATGATGCCGTCATAGGCACTTAAGATTTCTTTGGCATTCTTTGCCTTTACGGTCTCGGAGTCGATGTAACTTACTTCGACATTTGCGCCGATATGATAGCCGGCATCACGCACGGCTTCCACAACCGAAAGATAGGAATCGCCAAGGGCGGTATATTTGCCTACTAAGGCAATCGAAAGCTTTTCTTTCGCCGACTTAAAAGACTCGCACATCTTGGCCCAATCTGCCGTATGATCTTCACGCGTCTTCAAATGGAAATGACGCAGAATATATTGATCCAGCCCCTGCGCCTTGAAGACCAAAGGCACTTCGTAGATCAAATCCACCGTTTTGGATTCTACCACCGCTTCACGGGGTAAATCGCAGAACAGACAAATTTTCTCATACACATCTTCCGTAATGCGATGATCCGCGCGCAAAATGAAGACATCCGGCTTAATACCGTAACTCATCAGTTCCTTAAAGGAGTGCTGTGCGGGTTTTGTCTTTAATTCATCCGTGCCTGGAATTGTCGGAATCAACACCGTATGCAAGAACATCACATCAGCGGAGTTTTCGGAATGGATCTGACGAATCGCTTCGATGAAGGGTTGTGATTCAATATCGCCCACCGTCCCACCGATCTCTGTGATAATGAAATCCGCTCCCGATTCTTCTGCGACAGAGTAGATCTTTTCTTTAATTTCGTTGGTCACATGCGGAATCACCTGCACGGTTTTGCCTTCGTAATCACCGGCCCTTTCCTTTCGGATGACATTCGAATAGATGCGCCCGCTCGTAACCGAAGAGTTCTTGGTCAGTTCCTCATCGATGAAGCGCTCATAGTGACCCAAGTCCAGATCCGTTTCGCCACCGTCGCGGGTAACAAACACCTCACCGTGCTGGTAGGGACTCATTGTACCCGGATCCACATTGAGATACGGATCAAACTTCTGCATAAATACCGAATAGCCGTTATCCTTGAGCAATCTGCCCACGCTGCCTGCGCTGATGCCTTTGCCGATACCGGAAACGACGCCACCGGTAACAAAAATAAATTTTGCCATGCTCCCCCTCCTGCGTTATTACTTCTCCGGAGCCTCTTTCTTATCCTCTGCGGACAAGGCTTCGTTTTCTCCGCTTTCTTTGGCTTTATGCTCATCCTCAGTTTTCTTGTTCTTCTTACGATCCAAGGCTTCCTTTTCTTCCAGCCATGCCGATTCTTTTCCCAGCTTAAAAACGCGAATCCGCTCATTAATCTCCGTCATATGTAGACGACCGATCTGCAGAACCTGTCGTGTTTCGGCTTTCCCGCGCTCTTTCGTAATGATGACCAAGTTTCCGGTTTTCGTATCCCAAGCCCATTTGCGCATTTCATTCCAGGTAATATATTTATTATCCGCAAAGAGGCCTTCCGGCGATACGATCACGCGATTGCGCGATGAAAAATAGAACGTAATGCCCAACAATACCATGATCAAGCCACGGACGTATTCGCCCTGCCAAGTCATCGTTAGAATACCGAACAGTATAATAATGCCCATCAATACGAGGTTGATGGATTTCGGACGTGTGGCATAGGAATATTTCGGTTGCTGCAATTTCTTTTCGATTTTAATGCCGCGGAATACCTGATACAACAGGAAAAGAAGCATGCCGACATAGAGTAAATCGATTACCGTAAGCGTTGTGCCGAGAAGATGAATGCCCGGCATCTGGCCTGCTTGTTGTGTTTGTTTGGCTGCTTGCGAACTCATAATTCAATTTCCTCCTTTTCCTCATACGCCACACCGTATTCTTGGAAAAGCTCCTCAAATTCCGCCGCGTGCATCGTTTCTTTTTCCAATAAGCGTTTCGCCAATGCGTCAAGCATTTCCCGATTCTGACGCAGGATCTCCATAGCCTTTTCGAGCGCATTCGTCATGATCGAGCGCACTTCTTTATCAATGGCCTGCGCTGTCTCATTCGAATACGCACGAACCTGCCCCAAATCATTGCCTAAAAATACATTATTTTTGTTTTCTTCGTAGGTGACGGGACCGAGAGCTTTACTCATGCCGTATTTCACCACCATATCCCGTGCCATCTGTGTTGCTCGTTCAATATCGTTCGAGGCGCCGGTGGAAATATCATCCAAGACCAGCGCTTCTGCCGCTCGTCCGCCGAGGAAGGTTACAATTTCCGTCAGCATTTCATTGCGCGACATGAATTGGCGATCGTCATGTGGCAAAAAAGAGGTGAACCCGCCTGCATAACCGCGCGGTACAATCGTAATCATATTCACTTTATCCGTATTCGGCAGGGAGCGCGTTACAATCGCATGGCCACCTTCATGATACGCCGTAAGCACACGTTCCCTTTCAATCACTTCACGGGATTTCTTTTCCGGACCGGCTACCACTTTAATGGCCGCCTCCTCAAAGGTATGCATATCAATCACGCTCTTCCCTTCGCGTGCGGTAAGAAGCGCTGCCTCATTGGTCATATTTTCCAAATCCGCCGGCGTAAAACCTGCCGTCTGGCGCGCGAGCGCATCATAATCAATGTCTTCCGCGGTCGGCTTATTGCGCGTATGCACTTTCAAAATAGCCTCACGCGCTTTGGCATCGGGCATACCCACCATCACTTGTCGATCAAAGCGGCCCGGGCGCAGTAACGCCGGATCCAAGATGTCCGGACGGTTCGTTGCCGCCATAATGATAATGCCTTCGTTTTTATCAAACCCATCCATCTCAACGAGCAATTGGTTGAGCGTTTGTTCGCGTTCGTCATTGCCACCGCCAAGGCCTGCCCCGCGGCGACGTCCCACCGCATCAATTTCATCCACGAAAATAATGCACGGTGCATTTTTCTTGCCTTCCATAAAGAGGTCACGCACTCGGGACGCACCTACGCCGACGAACATCTCAACGAAATCCGAACCGGAAATCGAGAAAAACGGTACACCGGCTTCTCCAGCAACCGCCTTAGACAGATACGTCTTACCGGTTCCCGGAGGGCCTACTAACAGAACGCCCTTCGGAATGCGAGCACCTAAATTAATGAATTTACGCGGGTTCTTCAAAAACTCGACGATTTCTTGTAATTCTTCTTTTTCTTCTTGTAAGCCTGCCACATCGTCAAAGGTAACTTTTTTGCCTTTATCCTGATGCAGCTGCGCTTTACTCTTTCCAAAGCTGTTCATGCCACTGTTTTGCATGGAGGTGCGCTTGAAGAAGGTATACATCATAAAACCGATCAACCCCAAAAAGAGCATATCCGGCAGCATCGTCAAGAACGGATTCGGTTCCGGAATGGACTGAAAGGCCATTTCCACGTTTCCCTCTTCCACCTGTTTACTTACATGTTCCTGATAAAACGTGGAAAAATACTCCTGCGGAATAACGACTTCGAAGGGCGTATTGGCTTTATCTTTGAGAACGCCACGCAGCTTGTCTCCCTGGTAAACCAGGCTTTTGACGTCTCCTTTGTCCAAGTGCGTAATTAATGCATTATGCGACATGGACGTTTGCGCTGACTTATTCGCATTAAAAAACATAAAAATCAGTGCAATCATGAGAAGCGGCAACAGATAGCTGATGAGCATTCCCACGTTGTTACGATTCGGGGTTTTCTTATTCATTCCACTTTCCTTCCCTGCCGAACACTAGTCACGATAATAAATCGGATTGAGTGTGCCGATGAACGGCAAATTCCGCAATTTCTGATTAAAGTCCATGCCATAACCGATAACATACTCATCCGGAATATCAAAACCGACATAATCGCCTTGAATATCCGTCACCCGACGTTCTGCTTTGTTGAGCATGCAGGCAACCTTCACACTGTGAGCGCCACGCGATAGCAGATTATCTACGAGATAACTGAGGGTATAACCTGTATCCACGATGTCTTCTACAATCAGCACATTCTTGCCCATTATGGCTTGTTCTAAATCTTTAATAATACGCACATCGCCACTGGAAACGGTGTTGGAGCCATAACTGGAAACCGACATAAAATCAATCTCCACATCCAGTTTAATTTGTTTTAAAAGGTCGGCCATAAACACAGAGGCACCCTTCAAAATCCCCACCACGAGTAAATCCGCATTTTCCTTCTCGTAATCTTTCGTGATGGCTGCGCCCAATTCCTCAACGCGCGCTTGAATTTGTTCTTCGGTGAACAGAATGCGATCAACGTATCTCAGTAAATTATCTCCACTCATACCCTTCTCCAATTTATGGTCACCATTGCTTGCCCGACCTGTACTTTTCGCACTGCACTGCGTCCTAATCCGGGAACCCACAGAATATCTTTTCCATCGGTTACGACCGGCCAGTGTTTTCGCAATAGCGATGGGACGTGCCAGGCATTCCACATCTTTCGCAGCGGTTTTTGTCCGCCGCCAAATTTAATAAAAAGATCCTCCGACAGCGCAAAACGCCATTCCAAACCGCTGAGTCCTTCTGCATTCAGGGCACAGCATGCGGCAGGCAGAGACGCCAAAGAGGATACCGTAGCAGGGGTCGCCTGTGCTTGGAATGTCATCGTCCAAAGGCCAAAACGACTCGTCACCTGCTGCATATGGGATTGAATCGGAAGAGAAAATGGGGTTTCCTCCTCCGTTTCGAGAGTCATAAAACGCTTCTGCGTTAAAGCGTGTACTCCCTCGAAATCAGTTAAAAACATGATACCATAAAGTTCGAGCCATTTACCCGTCGGTTTCGAAAAATAGCCACGAATCTCTTCAATATCACGAAAGAGAAGGGAAATCGGCTCTATTTTTTTGTCTTTTGCCAAGGAAAAGACCCATTGACGGATAACACGGCGTTGTAGCGCTATCGGCAGCGCTAAAAACGCCTGGCGCGGTAAAGCCATGCTTTTTAGCAGATGGGCATTGCGCGCCAGAAGGGAGCTGGAAAAAGGATCCTGACCTGATTTCGGTTCAACCAGCTTTGCCAAGCAAGCAGCCGCCGTGTCTTCCATATAATCGGATTCATCCGCCACAATGACACCCAAACGAAGAAGAGCATCATCCAACGCAGGATTCACATCGTTACGCAGCTGCGGCAAAATATCCAACCGCAAGCGATTACGCGTTGCCTCTCGCTGCCCGTTCGTTGCATCTTCACGCCACGTTTGCTGTCTCTCTTGCAATGCACCAATAAGCTTTTGTTTGGGCACAAAGAGGAAGGGGCGCAGGAGCCAATACGATCTGCGTTCCTCACACGGACGCATGCCGGCCAAGCCGTCCGTACCGCTCCCCCGGCAGATGTGGAGCAATATGCTCTCCGCCTGATCTTGGGCGTGATGCGCAAGAAGCAATAGGGGTTTTGCTTGGCCTGAATCGTGTTCGTTTCGGATCTGCTCTTCAAAAAAAGTATACCGTACGTTTCGAGCAGCCGTCTCAATGGAAGTGCCGGTGTCTTTTGCGTGTTGCCGCACGTCAAAATGACCCACGGCCACGGACAAACCGTGATCTTTCGCCCATGCGCACACAAAGGCTTCATCCGCATCGGAGGCTTGGCCGCGCAAACCATGGTTCACATGTAAGAGCACGGGGGCTTCGGGTAAAAAGCCTTCCTGCCACAACGCATCCGAAAAGGTGGCAAGCGCCATGGAATCCGCTCCACCGGAGACAGCGCAATAGAGGCGGCGTGGTACCGTCAGAAACGGTTTAAGCAGGGAGCGAAGCGCCGCATAGCCGTCTTCACGCTCCATCATTGCTGCGAGGATTCAACCGGCCGTTCCTCTGCCGGCGCTGTCGTGCCATAGCCCTGTGCCGATTGATCCGAAGTACCTGTAGCCTCTTCCGACAAATTGGATTGTGACGCCGGCGGTTGATTCGACTGCTGTGCACGATATTTGGCCAGCGCTTCCTCATTCACCTTTACCTGTCCGTCCTTCATCTCCATCAGAATTTCATTCGGACGCAACATGCCCAATTTTTCATGCGCATATTTTTCGATAAATTGATCGGTATTCACAATTTCGAGCTGACTTTTCAGGTCATTAACCGAAGTCTGCAGCGCTTCTCTCTGCGCTTCTAACGAAGACTGCATAGCCTTGGTTTCACTCAATTGATGCGATGTGCTGCGCAAGGTCAGTGCGGTAGGAATGAGAATGATCAGAAGCAGGGCTAAAAGAGCCAATACACCAACGCTGGAGCGGTTGAATGTGGTCTTTTTTTTATGGCCACGTGCGGTGCCGCGCGCCTTTATAACGGCATCGTTGCGGAAGTTTCTTTCTTGCTTATGACCGCTACGATTACCGGCGTAGCGAACGTTACGAGTTTCTCTTGTGTTTTCCGATTCCTGCCATGCCCGACGGCTCTTACGGGAGGGATCCCCCTTGGGCAGAATGGATTTAAATTGGCTCATTCCTCTTCTCCTATCAATCGATACATATCCTGTGCCTGTTCCTTGCGCACCGTTTCCGGTACTGACGCCACCTCGAGCGTCATTTTTTTATTGCCAAACGCAATTTGAATCATGTCCCCCGGGGCCACATCCGTACCTGCTTTAGCCACACGACCGTTTACTTCAATACGGCCGCCATCAGCTGCCTCTTTGGCCACCGTTCTTCGTTTTATAATGCGTGAATTTTTTAAAAATTTATCTAAACGCAAAAAAGCCTCCTCTTCTGCTTCGAAACGGATCCGTTAGAACCGACCACTGGAACCGAAGCCTTCCTGCCCGCGTTTTGTATCGCTTAAATCCTCACTCCACTGCAAATCCGCCTGCACATAAGGGATAATTACCATCTGTGCCACACGCTCGCCCGGTTCCAAGCGAAGCGGCTCGATCCCGTGATAATAGAGCGGGATGCGAATTTCGCCGCGATAGTCCTCATCGATAATGCCAATGCCGTTCGATAGCATCAGCCCTTTACGTCCGAGCCCGGAACGGATGGCAACAAGGCCAAATGTCCCCCGTGGAAGTTCCACATGGACACCGGTAAAGACTTCGGTATGTTCTCCCGTATGCAATTCTACCGCCTCTTCGTTCATAAAGGGTAAATCCATCCCCGCCGCAAAAGCGTTAGCATACGCAGGCTTTTTTCCGGTTGCGCGGTATCGCATCACCGTTTTTTTCGGCTGCTTCGATTCCGGTTGCGTTTCTTTCATTCTTTCCTCTTCTCTAATGCCATGGCAACGCCCTCTGTCGTTTTGACCGAATGGCTGTTGCTTTGTAACACCCTATCGATCGCTTCGCAAACGCCATCGTCTCCGGCGGAAGCCACCACAACATCGGCGCATGCTTTCAACGATGCATGCGCATTGGCCACTGCAAAGCCGATCTTAGCTTCCTGCACCATAGACACATCGTTTAGATAATCGCCGATAGCTGCGATTTCCTCCCGATCCATTCCCATGGCCTCAGCCAAAACGGTAATACCGTTCCATTTGGAAACGCCCTTTGCCGAAAGTTCCAGCTTATGACGAGAAGATGTCGTCACGTACACGCGCTCATCCGCCTGCCAACGCTGCCAATCTTTTTCATCGGGAGCGCCCCAAGGGTAGTAGTTGAATTTGGTAACGGTCCAAAGCGGCAGTGCTTCCGGATTAAGACGTGTCGGCAAGATGCCGGTCTTTTTTTGCACCCATTTAGCGATGCCTTCAAAGCGCACCAATGGTGTCCAAGACGGGACAAAACAGCGATCTTTTTCATACGCAATGAAAAAGCTGTGACGTTCTTTTGCCTCGCACAACAGATCTTCCAATGCGGAATGATCGATGCCCGCACACAAAAGTTCCTGCCCTTCTGCTGTGGTCACTACCCCGCCGTTGGAGGTGATGGTCGGAATCACCAGATCGTGCTTTTTCAAAATCTTCAAAGCATTGGCCAAGGGCCGTCCGCTCACGAGCGCAAACGTAACGCCTGCCTGTTGCAGACGCCGAATGGCATCTACATTTTTCTGTGAAATGTGGGTGCCGGGTGACAGTGTCCCGTCAAAGTCCGAACAAAACAGTCGAATCATGCGCCCTCCTATCTGGTTTAATAATACCATAGACTTTTGTTGGGAAAAGGCGCAAATGGATACTTCTATGGAAATGTTGTCGGCTTTCCCTTCTTTTTCCCGCATACACAAATTATGCCGTAAAATGGGCATAAGAGAAATAGAACACGAAAGGGAGACTTGAACCCGTCTCCGAAAAAGAAGCATAACGGTATGCGATATAGCCTTACTGCAATACCGTATCAGCGGGAAGGATGGAAACGATGAAGTGGAGAAATCGAGAAGGAAGTTCCAATATACAAAGCGGCGGACGCGGCGTCGGGAAAGCAATCGGGGGCGGCAGTCTTCTTCTGGCTCTGGTGGTGTTTTTGCTCACCGGTAATCCGCTGGCGGCACTTAACATCGGCTTAAACAGCCCTGTACAAGCACCGGCTTCCGGCCATCAGGAAGAAATTCAACTCAATGCAAAAGAGAAAGAATTGTATCAATTTTCTTCCGTCGCACTAAAAGATACGGAAGATGCCTGGACTAAAATTCTTAAAGACTATCGCCGCTCCTATAGTCCCGCAAAAATGGTCATTTTCCAGCAAGGTATTAAAACCGGATGCGGTGTTGCCAGTTCCGGTACCGGTCCGTTCTATTGCGGTCGTGATCGTAAAGTCTACATGGATTTGTCCTTTTATGACACACTGCTTAAAGAATTCGGAACAAAAAATAATAAATTCATTTTAAGTTATGTGATTTCCCACGAGATCGGTCATCACGTGCAAAATGAGCTGGGCATTCTGGATGAAGTGAATAAACAGCGTGCCCGCGTGAGTGAAAGTGAACGCAATGCCTTGACCGTACGTTTGGAGCTGATGGCCGACTATTTAGCCGGTGTCGTGGCACGATATCAGCAGGAGAGCGGCTATTTGGAAGATGGCGATATTGAAGACGCCATTCAAACGGCCTGGTCCATCGGCGATGATACCATTCAAAAACGCGTGCAAGGCCATGTGACACCTGAATCTTTCACGCACGGTTCCAGCCGACAGCGCATGAAATGGTTCAAAAAAGGCTACGAAGCCGGCAATCTAGACGGCTACAACACCTTTGATACGAAGCGGTATCCGACCACAGATTCCCTATAATCCTTTCGTAACAGAGCTTCGACATTGGCATGTCGGAGCTCTTTTTTTGTCACGGTAGCCCTCCATCTCAAAACAAATTCTGGCATCCCTGTTCATAACGTGTATAATACTAAAAATACGCAACCAAATACGCAGGTCGACTTGGGATAAATCGCCTGAGGTCGCGTTTTTTTTTACCAATTTAAAGGAATCGAGGCTTTATCGTGAAGAAAAAATCAGGATTTACAGGGCAAATCGGCTTTGTGTTTGCAGCGGCAGGCAGTGCCATCGGTGTGGGAAATCTTTGGCGTTTTCCCTATCTGGCAGCAAAGGACGGCGGCGGCGTTTTTCTGCTTGTTTATCTTGCGCTCATTCTGACAGTCGGTTTCGTACTCCTGACAACCGATTTAGCCATCGGTCGCCGAACCGGGAAAAGTGCTGTTCATGCGTATGAATCGATGCACAAGAAATGGAAATTTTTAGGTATTTTGACTTTTCTTGTTCCCGTGTTGATTATGACGTATTACTCCGTCATCGGCGGCTGGGTGCTCTACTATATTCGTGTTTTCTTAACCGGGAATTTGCAGTCGGCTTCAAATGGAGGCTTCTTCTCATCCTTTATCTCCTCTTCCGCATCGGTATGGTACAGTCTGCTGTTCATGGCCCTTACGGCGCTGATTGTCTACGGTGGCGTGGAAAAGGGAATTGAGCGCGTTTCCACCATGATTATGCCCGTACTCCTCGTGATGGTGGTCGGCATTGCTCTCTATTCTCTGACCTTGCGTTATGAAACACCGTCCGGAGAGCTGCGCACCGGATTACAGGGCCTTTTTGTCTATCTCAAGCCGAATTTTAACGGCATGACGCTTTCCCGCTTTTTACAGATTGCCTTGGACGCCATGAGCCAACTCTTTTTTTCGCTCAGCGTATCCATGGGTATCATGATTACCTACGGCTCATATGTGAAAAAGGATGTGGATTTAAATAAATCCGTCTCACTCATTGAATCCATGGATACCGGTGTGGCAATACTTGCCGGAGTTATGATTATACCGGCCGTCTTTGTTTTCTTGGGATTGGACGGAATGTCAGCCGGTCCCGGCCTCATGTTCATCTCCTTACCAAAAGTATTTTTTCAAATGCCTTACGGTGGCCGAATAATCGGACTGGCCTTCTTCTTTTTGACCGCATTTGCCGCTCTGACTTCTTGCATCTCGGTATTGGAATCCATTGTGGCGAACTGTATTGAAATCCTGCACACCGATCGCAAGCGTACCACCATTGTTCTTTCCGCGATCTATCTTGTGGCAACTGCCGTGATCGCCCTAGGCTACAGTCGCTTTTACGTGGAAGTCCCCCTACCCAACGGCAGCATCGGGCAGCTTCTGGATATCATGGACTACATCAGTAACAGCTGTATGATGCCTCTGGTTGCCTTCCTTTCATCGATATTCATCGGTTGGGTCATGAAACCCTCCTGGATCCTTGAAGAAGTTGAACGTGGCGGTAGAGTGTATCGACGCAAACGCCTTTATGCGGTCATGGTGAAATATTTTCTGCCCGTCATTATGTTCATTCTTTTCCTGCAATCCACAGGACTTTTGAACAAGCTCATCCAGTGATGCCATGTGTCCCTTTCATAATCGGCAAAAGCCTCCCGTTTTCCACGGGAGGCTTTTTTTATAACGTTGCTAGGATCTCTTTTAATTTCTCAAACATCACCGTATCATACGGACTGTGCCCGCCGGCTTCCACCAAGTGTAATTTCGCCCTTGGCGATGCCTTCGCCAGCGCATAAGCGCCGGAGGGCGGACAGATGACATCATAGCGCCCCTGCACGATATCCATAGGAATATGCGCATAGGTCTTCGCATTTTCCAACAAATAATTATCGCTCGGATAAAACATATGATGATAAAAAAAGTGGTTTTCCAATCGTGCAATCGAACGTTCTTCATCGCTAAGCGTTTTAGGATCCGGAAAATGCGGCAGCAACGTCACAAGAGAATCTTCCCATTTTGCCCATCGCCGAAAGGCTTCCTCTTTTCTTTCTTCATCCTCTCCCGTCATGGCTGCATGGTATCCGTCCACCACATCCGTCTCTTTCGGAATAAAATCGCGGAAATAGTCATATTGCTCGGGATAAAAGGCGCCTGCTCCGCCGCGATACAGCCAATCCTCATCGGACTTTCTGCCCAAAAACACACCGCGCAGAATCATGTGACGAATACGATCCGGATGTAAAATGGCATAAGTTAATGCCAGCGAGGAACCGTACGAACCGCCGAACACCACCCAGGTATCAATGTTCAAATGCGTGCGAATGGCTTCTATATCGGCCACGCCGCTAAACGGCGTATTTTCTTCCACCGATAAAAACGGCTGACTTTTTCCGCAGCCGCGCTGGTCAAACAGAATCACCCGATACTTTTCGGGTGCAAAAAACGTGCGACAGATCGGCTCGATATGGCCGCCCGGACCACCATGTAAAAAAATAACCGGAATACCTTCCGGATTGCCGCAATCCTCAACATACAAACGATGCGTAGCATCCACCGGCAAGTGAAACGCCTGACGTACCCGCATATCGTTCTGAATCATTGCCATCAGTTCTCCTTCTTTCTATGCGCAGCACCATACTCGGTGCTTTAAGAGATCGTTTCGCTGTAAGAATTGTAGCCATTCATAAGCAGCCTTGGCAAGTCTTAATAAAAAAGCTTGACCTGTCATTTTAAATGCTTTAAAATGACAAACCATAAAAATCAATAGAAAAACCTATAGAAAAAACGAGTACGTTTGGGGAAGATCACAGAGAGTAAGCGTTTGGTGAAAGCTTATATCGGAAGCAGGCGGAAAATCCTTTTTCTCGGCGCAAGTCTGAACTACAGTAAGATTTGCCGCAGTGGTATGCGTTATCATTACCCGGCATTGATAGATGCTAGAGTGCTTATTTCGATAAGAAAAAAGGTGGTACCGCGGAAAATTTCGTCCTTTGTCTGTACAGACAAAGGACTTTTTTTATTGATTTTTATAGGCAAAATCCACAGGAATTTATAGGAGGAACATATGTCCAAATTATCCCGAAGTCAGTTTTTGCAACTTTCCGTCATGCTGTTCGGCCTGTTTTTCGGCGCCGGCAACCTCATCTTCCCACCCTTGCTTGGCAATCAGGCGGGAAGCGCGATGTTTCTTGCATTATTAAGCTTTGCCGTCACGGCCGTTATTTTTCCCGTTCTCGGCACTATTGCTGTCGGAAAAACGGGTGGCCTATCCGTGCTGGCCCGCCGCGTCGGCCCCCTCTTCTCCATCGTCTTTACGACGGCGATTTACTTATCGATCGGCCCCGGTCTGGGTATCCCGCGTGCCGGATCGGTGCCATTTGAAATGGCCATTGCACCCTATCTGTCAAATGATGTCTCCCCGACTTTGGTACGCCTCGTCTATACGTTTGTATTTTTTTCCACCGCCCTTTGGATCTGCTTCAAGCCGAATCAATTGGTAAAGCGCATCGGTAAATATTTAACGCCGGTGCGGAATATTTCCATCATCTCTTCCATGAAAAGTTGTCCTACCGCACCTGGGTCATCGTATGGACCGGTTGTTCCTTCCTAACGGCCAACTTCGGACTCAATACCTTGCTTGCTTACTCTGTACCGCTTCTTACCGTCATCTATCCGGTATCGCTGGTATTAATCGTGATGGGCATGACGCAGGAACGTCTGCACTTCGGTACACTCTCCTATCGCGCCGCTGCCTTCGTCTCTGTTCTTTTCCCGCTATTTGATATGTTGCGCACTACCTTTTCCCTGCAACTGCTCCCGAAAAGTTTGTACGCCATGCTCCCCTTATCGGAAAACGGTCTCGGATGGATGGTACCGACGCTTGTCGTATTGCTGGTTGCCCGTTTGGTAGAGAAATTCTTATTTCCGACGGAAAAATCGCAAATCGCTACGCCGCTTACTGACAACGTTCAGGCGTAACCGTGACGATTCATCGCATTTACGGGTCATCTTCAGCTATGCCTGTTTTGGCCCGTAAATGCCGGTTTTGCCGACGGGCCACATTTTTTCCACTTTAACTTGCAAGGTCGCGTATCGCTTGTTATAATAGGCAAGTAATTCTCGCCGGCATAGCTCAAGTGGTAGAGCATCTGAATCGTAATCAGAGGGTTGAGGGTTCAAGTCCTTTTGCCGGCTTAGAAAAAACCGCTTGGAATCAATGGTTCCAGGCGGTTTTCATATTTCCTAATTGTCTTGTGGTGTCTACCTGGTGTCTACCGTTTAATTTTATGGAGTTTTGCGCACACAAAAAAAGCGCCCTATTTGGACGGCCTTGTTTTATGCTCTGCGCATCGGATCCATTTGCTAAAGCTGATTAAAACTCAATAAAACGAAAATGGGCATATTACAGGGTTTCAAGCGTTCGTGATTTCATTTGAAAACTCAAATAAACCCAATAAATCCATTTAAATGTTATCAAAATGTTATCGGAATTTGAGTTTTAGGGAGAGGCCATCTGGTCTCTCTTTTTTTTGTCTCAAAAAAAGAGGAGGAGGATTACTCCCCCTCCTCTTCCAGTTTTTCTCTTCGCTCTTTAATGAGCGCCTCCAGCTCCTGAAGGTTTTCTTCCTGGGCATGGTTTCGGATATAAGACCTTGCCGTTCTTAAGTAGCCCTGAACGGTGGCTTTCTTCCGGTTCATAAATCTTTTCTGGGTATAGGATAGGTACACCCCCTGACGGGGGGAGGGGCTTTCGCCCCTCTTGCTTCTAGCCCTTACGGTTGTTTTTGATAGTTTCGATCAGGCCAATGATGTTCACTATCAGTCCCGCAAGGGCTATTATTATATCTATCTCCATTCCCTTTCCTCCTTTCTAATTTTCGTGCTTGCCACTTCCTTAGCACAGTTATATTATAACGTCTACGTTATATTCTGTCAACACTTTTTTCAGTTTTTTGCAATAAAATAAGCCCTCCATTTTATCAATAGAGGGCTGGGTGATTATTCTTCTATGGTATTTCTTTTTACGGTGATATGAGTTGCTTGGTGATTGGCGTTGCTTACCTTTAGGATAGACCCCAGAAAGGTGGTAATCGCTCCAATAATGATGACCGTAAGCCCCGTTCCATCCCACTCTACCGCCTTGCCGATGGTGGCAATCAGAGTGATTAAAGCGGGCAGCACAATCTGTACAATCCATTTTACTAACTCATATTGCTTATCGCTGAACATAAACATTGTTTCGCCTCCTTAAAAGCTTCCCCATGCCTTACCCTTCACACCATTGTGATAAGGCCTGCATGCCACATATCGACGATTTCCGCTCCTACCGATGTAGGAGAGCCAGACATAGCCATTTCCCACATAGACCTCATCATAGTTCACTCGCTCCCCCGGCCCATACTGAGCCACCACCTGCGAGGAGGTAGATGGTAGGGCCCGGACGTTTGTGGTATAAGACGGCGTAAAGTGCCAGTTCTCGTACTTTTCAAACACCACACCCGGGCAGGGCGCTGATGGCCCTTGTTTTGCCGTGCTCGATGTGCTTGATGTGCTCGAAGCACTTGCCTGAGGAACTGAGCCAGATAGACCATACCAGTCAGCAAGAATATCCGCTGTGGCCTTGGCCAACTCCTCCCTCCGGTTGACATACGTCCAGCAGTCCCGTTGGTTGGTGTGGAACCCGTGTTCGATAAGCATGCCATAAGTCGCTCGGTTACTCCGAAGCACACCATACCAGTCTGTCCACCCCAGCTTCCTGTACTTAACGCCACGGTTACGGTGGCCAAACACCCCGGCAAGAGACGCGCATAGACTGCTTGCAAGCTTAGCCGGGACAGGGCTCTTAACCGAGTTCCAAATCTCCGTTCCCCTTACCGAACTCCCCGCTGCATTGCTGTGGAGGGAGATGAAGAGGTCAAATCCCGCCCCCATTCCCCCCCTCTGTGATAGGGAGGGATTGCTCCCCGATGTGGGCCGTGTCGTCCCCACGATAAAGCCACGGGCACGAAGAGCCTTTGTCAGAACCAAGCTATACGCATAATTGTTATCCCCCTCATTGGAGATGACCGACCCCCGGTTAAAGGCTCTGCCCGCTCCATGCCCCGGGTCAAGTAGTATCTTTACCATGCTTTCTCCTTTCTCTCAAAATTACTCACTAAAAAAGCCCATCGATTCGCTCGATAGGCAACCCATAGGTACTATTTTTTAAAAAAAGTGCGCTTAAAACGCCTCCTACGGCTTTGCTTCTGAAATCCTTGCAATTACTTGTTTTCGGAGCCTTTCTGCTTCATCTTTGCGATTTCATCCAGCCGGATGGCCAGCTTTTTAAATTCCTGGATCAAATCGTCGAACTGCTGCCTTGAGATCTGGTTTTTCGATTGCTTTTCGATGTCCAGGATCCGGGTCAGGATGTCCTCCACCTGCTTTTTGATGCCGGCAAGGTCCGATGACATCCCTTCATGGATGCCTTGGCTCTTTTTGAGCAAGTTGTTATTACTGTCCACCTGTCTGATGTAGTCTTTGATAAGGTCGGACTGCGCCACGGTCGCCTTGATCTGCTCTTCCTTCAAAGCGTTTTGATGCTTCAAAAAGTCCGGAAGATACTTATACAGCATGCGCCCGACCACGACCAGGCCTAAGATTACTAGCGCGGACAAGGCAGCGGAAACGCCTTGATTCAAAAAAGTTGTTTGGATAGCTTCTGCCATCACTCACCTCCCTATGCTTTCTCAAATCCCTCGTCCGGCTCAGGTCCTGCAATCGTGTCCTCTTTCGCCTTGTAGATGGCCCCGTCATAGTAGATGAGGCTGTCCTTGGTGTAGTACTCCCCCTCCTTCCACGGGCTGACCTTGCTGTACTTGCTTAAGGCCTGTACCTGCTTTTGGAGAGCCTTGATGGTCTCTAAGGCCTTGCCCACATACCTCTGCCTTGCCTCTTCTTCGGCTTGCTCCTTCTCCAGCCCCTCTCGCTCCTCCTGAAAGGCCACCAGCCGCTCATTAAGCTGTCTGGTCTCCTCCTCCTTCATCGCAATGTCCATACGGACCTTGCTTAGGGCCTCTTCGTTTGCTTTGATTCGGTCTTTTATCTCCATTTTTCCCCTCCTTATTTCCACCGCCCGATGGCGATAGCACTATAGGTCACTGTCCCCTTGTCTCGCTTATAGGCGTCCACGAGACGGATGGTGCACTTATCATGGCCTACGCTAAACACACTCCCCCAGCTCGCTCCTGTCTCCCACGTGGTCTGTCCGATGGTCACTGTGGGCTTGGTGCCTACCTTAAACCATTTTGGATACCACCATGTGAGGTTGCCGGTATAGAGCGAGCCATATGAGTTGGATATACTTACATCCATAGTCGCTGCCCCATAGCATATCTGTGTGCCGTCGGCGAAGCGTATCCACGTGCCTGTCCCATCCGTCCCTTGCTCATAGATGCCTCTAAGCTCGAGGTTGTCTGTCCCCAGTGTGATATAGCCGTCCTCGGCGGTTGCCCCGATACCGATGCCGCCGGGAGAAACGTCAAGGAGGACTAAAGCCTTGGATACCGTCTGGCTCTGCTCTGCCCTCTGCCCTGCTCTGTCCTCGATGACCAGCTTGACGGTGGAGGCTCTGTCCGTGGCAAGCCCCGGGATGAGAAAGTACCCTGAGGATGAGGTAGACGCTCCTGCAACTTGTTTGCTCTCCTTCTTCGTCCCGTTAATATAGACGGTAATGGTGGCGTCATTCTTGCCCGCCACGCTGGCCTTAGTGGCCTTATAGTCCACTCGGCAAACGGTTCCCCTTGGGTCTGCTGTCCCATCCGCCCCCGCTCTGGTCACGCTAAGCGAGGTGATGGACGGAGCTTGATAGGGCTCCACCTGCAAGGTATCAGAGCGGGTATGGGTTCGTCCACGACTGTCCGTGACGGTGATGGACCACTTTCTCGCCCCCGCATAGGGCAGGCTCCTCGTAAAAGTACCCTCATAGTTACTGGGCGGGAGATGGGTACCCCCCGTGGTGGTGGAGGTCTTGCCGTCCATGGTAAAGCTGATACGCTCCACGGTGGCCCCATACAGCTCCACCTTACCCAGCGCCCAGTTAAAGCGCACGGAGCTCCGTCCCTGTAGGTAGGCCTCTCCTAGTCGATTAAAGCCAGTCAAGCTTAGCTCCTGTATAGTGGGCCTGATATCGCTTGGGATGGTGCAGGTGATGGTGTAGTAGTCCCGGCCGATCTCCTCATTACCCGCATAGGTGATGACACCCTGACGGCACGTAAACACCCCGTTAGTGGGACTTAAGTTGGCCAGATTTAAAGGATAGGCAAAGGTCCATGATTCCCGGCCTGCGGATTGGCTAAAGTCCCCATAGGTCCATACCCTGCCGTTGACCTCCACGTATTTTTTATAGGTAAAAGCCGAGGTCTTTTTCTCAATCGTTACAGTGACCGAGCTCTGCCCCAGTGTTGCACTCCATGCACTGTTACTGATGGCGATGGCCTTGCGAGGGATTCGGGTCAGTGTCTTGCTTGCACTGGCCTTGATGGTCCCATAGTAGCCGCCCGTGTCATAGGAGGCGGAAGCGTTGATGGACTTCGTCCCGTCTGCGTTATGTGTCACCGTCTTGCTGGCTCGGGCAAGCCATTGCCGTCCTCCACGGCTAAAGGAGGCGGTAAAGGTGGTGGTCGTCCCGTCGATAGTGATAGAGCCCGGCGGGTTATAGTGATTCCACGTCCGTGCGTCCGATGTGATATAGACATTGGCCGTTACTACAGAGGTGTTGCTTGCCACATTGACGTTGCTCTCTGTTAGCTCGATGGATAGTGATACGCTCATATTCCCTCCTCTCTATTCGCCCACATAGTACAGGGTCAGGTGTGCCTGCCCTTTCACCTTTCGGGTGGTCCACTGATACAGGGGGCGCTGGCTTTCCACATCTTCGAAAAATTCAAGGAGGCGCATCCTGGAGTTGGCGACGATCAGATTTTCGCTATCGAAGATCCCCCTCTTGGAGGCCTGCACCAAAAAAGCGATCTGCTCCGGGGTGATGGTCAAAGCGACCATCTCTCCCTTTCGCCCGAGATACAAGTTGCCCCCATCCATCCACAAGTAAGATTCTTGATCCTGCAGTCTGGCCTCGATATCCTGTATCCTGCTTGCCACCAGCTCGCCCCAGCCCTCATTGAGACCGTCGATTTTCTCCTCCACATAGGCCTGATAAGCCTGTGCCAGCTTACGCTCGATATCGGTGGTGATACCATCGGCATAGATTTTGGCCGTCCCCACACCGTCCGAGACCATACTGGCCACCTCTGCCCGGAGCTTATCCTCATCCGATAGGTCCTCCGGGGCTAGGCTCCAATCGGTGGGCACCGTCCCTATCTCCAGCTTGGGGCGGGATACACTCGCTCCCGTGCTCCGTGCACCGATACGGATATAGACCACCTTAGCGATGGGCTCAGGTAGGGTCACGCTCTTGGACAGCCTCACCTTGCCATCAGTCGGGGCGTCTGGCTTAGCCAGCACGGTCAGCAAGTAATTCTGCCCGCTATTGCCCGTATACTTGAGCTCCGTATAGCTAAAATCCCCATTATCCGCCTTAGGCACGTCGATATCTGCCGACAAGGTAATGGTGTCTCCTGCGTGGGTGTTGGGGATAAAATCCGGGGAGATGATAAGGGACTGATAACCTTCCCCGTCGGTGTTCTGTGATACGTCGCTTCCGATGATATAATTTCGTCCACCAATCTTGACATTTTCCGCCCCGTCCTTGCCGTCTTTACCGGGAGGGCCTTGTTTACCCGTGTCACCCTTGGGGCCTTGGGCTCCGGTATCTCCCTTAGGCCCTTGCTTTCCCGGCGTTCCATCCTTGCCCGGTGCTCCGTCAGCCCCGTCCTTGCCCGCTGGTCCCTGCTTGCCTTGGGGGCCTGGGTCGCCCTTGAGGCTCTTGCGGACGCTGGAGGAGAGAACTAGGCCACCCTGAGGGTCATAGTGCAAGCTGTCACCAATATCTAGCGTTCCCGTCTCTAGATTGAGCCGGACGTCTCCTCCCTCCAAGACACCAGCACGGATAAGGTCTGCTGCAAAGCCGTCGCCGGACCCAAATGTCCGAAAATTCCACGTGCCGTCCGATTTTTTGCTATTGGCAATGGCAAGATGCCCTGCGCCTACATAAATTACTTTCGTCGGATTTTGATCTATTGGCCTGTCAAAAGAGTAATATCCGGCTGGAAGTTTGTAGTCATTTCCAGCTTTTAATTCGTAGTTATAGCCGTCCTCGTTAAAGAGCTGATGGGAGAGCTGAGCCTGGAGGGATTCAATGTAGAAGATGGTATTTTCCTCCACCTTCTCAATGTTTTGAACATTTGATTTAATCGCACTCGCTATGACGCTCTCGCTTCGATCTCCTAATTCAAATGACTGTACACCGGTCAGGAGATTCTGCTGAATTTTGTTAATTCTGGTTTTATACCGGATATCTAAGTCCGGCCGGATGACGGTCGCAATCTCCCCAAGCAGCACAGACGATTCCGGGAGGGCCGTAGCTTTCAACAGGAGCTTAGGTCGGGCATGATCTATGGCATATTGATAGGTGGCCCGCAGTAGCTCCTTTGGATCTTCAATCTGGTCAAAGGTGACCACGGTCATTCTGGGCTTGCCATCGGGATAACCATATAGGCCATTCTCTCCTGGGAGCGTGATATAGTCCTGTCCTCTTGGCTTGTCAATTGGGTCTCCCTTGGATTTGCTCCATAGAACATCGCTAAAATCAATCTTCCGCCCGTATCCACCGCCCTCGGTTTGTAAGCCCTTCCCTCTTCCGAGATAAGCGGTATAAGCTTCCTTTCGGTCCTCTTCAGATAAGACAGTCAGGAGCTTATCGCCATACTCAAACCACTTCCCATAATCCTCTTCGAGGTGGTATTTGATTATGACCGTTTTTTCGATGATTTTATTTTTTGATAGCTTAATAACCGGGGAAAATTCCATTCCATAGGAGCTTATGGCGTCCTGAAAGGCCTTAAGAGCTGGAATGTAATAGAACGAAAAGGACCGGAGCGCACTCTTTTCACAGGTTGCTTTCCAGTCCGTGTCTTGCAGGATGATATCCATCACCCCTTGAGCCTGTACGCTCTTCGGTCTTCGGTCACGGATGATGGCACCTTGGAGTTCGTCAAAGAAGAGATGAATTCCCTTAACATGGACAGCCCTGTCCTTCTTCGTTTTCTGGTGAACGTGGAAGAGGAGGAAATTCTCCCCCTCAAAATACCCAAAGTATTCGGCCTTCTCCGGCCAATCCGGATACAGGACAGTCAGCTCTGCAGTAATCAGGCCGTTGAGTTCCTTCTCCTCAAAGGCTTCAAGGATTGGAGCCCTCCCCAGCTCAGTGATGAAGGATTGTTGGTGATTAAATAGATAAATCATAAATACAGCTCCTCAATCCACAGCGTTGAGCCGGTCGCTCCCTCTGCTGTTATCGTATCTCCGGGATGGATGGTGAAGCCCTTCCAGGTGGAGGACTGAATGTCTAGGCTAGGGACAATATTCTCCCCATTCAGTGTGATAGCGTCCTGAGTGATGAGGAGCTGTCCCGTCAAGGCCTTGACGAAGGCAATCCTTACCCCTGTGGTAGCGTTCTTAAGAATTACCTTCCCATTGGCCTCAAGTAATGCTTTATTCAGCCTCAGCGCATAGGCGTTACTGTTAGCCTTTGAGGAAAGGTCTTTAAATTGCTTAATTTCACCATGAAGGAAGGGGTCTGCACAATGAAAGGTAATGGCCCCCGTTCCCTCCTTCCAGTCATAGGGAGGGGCATCTACCTTGGAGGAATAGACTCTCCAGAATCCTTTTTCATCGCTAAATGACAGTTTACTCTCACGGTCGGTCTGTATCAGCTTATTCAACTCCCTGCACTTCTTGATATAGCCCACTGAGTTTTTCGCCTTAAGGACAAAATGGACCGTTATCTCTCTTGCCGGGAGCGTCTGTGCCATGACCACGTCCCCATTTCTCCCCGGAACGGATTGGGTATCCAAGGAAGAGGAGAGCATCAGTCTTCCCTCTACATTGGCCGTGGTGTATCCATCAAGGAGCTGGTCAAGGTTGTTATTATTAATAATTGTCTCCATTGCTCCTCCTTAATACGCTAGATTCAGCTTAATGTCTTGACCTTGGAGCTCGGTAATATCGTCCACAAAGGTCTTAAAGTCATGCCCATTGAGACTTAGCGTCAAGGCCACGGGCTGTCTGGTAGAGCTGAGCTCTGCTCCGGAGCTCCCCACGGTGGTATCTGTAGTAAGGCCCATACTCACCTCATTGGATAGGTCTCTCATCACAGAGCCCTGAAGCGTATCCATGGCACTCTCTACCGGTTTAATTCCACCCTCAATACCTTGGGCAAGGCCAAGGTCCAGGTACTGGCCGATTTCTGCGAAGACCTTGGAGGGAGAGTGGATCCCGAAGAAAGACTTAATTCCGCCAACGATACCATCGACAAACCCGCCAATTTTACCAAGGATCCAATCCTTAACAGACCCAATGCCTCGCCATAAGCCTTTAATAAGGTTTGCGCCGGCGCTAACCATTTGGCCAATTGCACCAGTAAACTTATTGACTAGAGCGCTCACAATTTGCCCAGCATTACCAATAACGCTGCCGAGTGATTGCAATAACCCGCTGGCAAGATTTGCTATAAGCTTGACGCCGAGGCTTAGAAGTTTTGGCAAAATGTCTATTATTGCTTTAATCAACGCTGCCAAAATTTTCCCAATTGAGCCAATTATGCTTGGCAGATTGTTGAGCAAACCGGATGCTAATTTCCCGATGAGCTCAAAACCCTTATTAATAATATTGGGGAGATTATTGATAATAACGCCTATTAGTTTTTGTATGATACCGCTCATCGCAGTGATCACTGCCGGCAGATTGTTGAGCAAACCGGATGCAAGACCAGCAATAAATTCGATCCCTTTTTCAATGAACATCGGAATATTGCTAAGAAGAAATTCTAAAGCCGATGCTAAGATATCTCCAATACTCGTAAGAACCCTAGGGGCAGCTTGGAAGATTCCGTTTGCTAAGTTTAACCCCATCTGAACGCCGCTCTCAAGAAGCTGCGATGTCAGAACGGATTCGCCTTGAAAGAACTCACTGAAAACTTGCGATAGCGTTTCAGCAATCTGAGGCAGTGCCGTAATTATTCCCATGCCAATCTGCGTTAAGATATCCATCCCCTTTTGGATAAGCTGTGGCCCCTGTTCCGTAATGCGCTGCATAAGTTGGCCAAACATTGTGGAAAACTGTTCTAATAGCATAGGCAAACCGGTTGTAAGGCCAGAAATCAGCCATTGTATGAGTGCGTTTCCCTGTTCAATAAGAATAGGGCCCGCTGTCGTGAACAGTGTAACCACCGCTTGTGGTATCTCTTTGATAATATTCCATACCATCGGAATCAAATTCTGAAATAGAAATGTTGAAGCAGTAGTCACCATGTTCTTTAGCGGGCCAGTTACGTCAGCCCCGATAGCCAACTTCCCAAGAAAATCTTGTGCGGCTGACTTCATGGCGTTAAAAGACCCAGTAAATGTTGTTTGTGCCTCTTTTGCCGTTGTTCCCGTGATTTCAAGCTTTCCTTGTACAGCATGAATTGCGTTATACACATCCGAGAGGTTGTTTATGTCATACTTCACGCCAGTGAGCTTTGTCGCATCAGCCAGGAGGCGCTGCATCTCTGATTTTGTACCACCATACATAGTACATATTCACCGCAAGTCGTTAATTTGCGGCCGTTCCAAAAAGAACTGCTGCATGTCACCACGCAGATTAGACTATATTTTGTGCTCTCGCACCCCAGCGCTTCCGCCCACTTGAGCGTACTCTACTCCATTGAAAAAGCACCCGTGTTGGGTGCTAAATCTGTTTCGATAGTCGTTACACTTTACGAGTGAACCGCTCTTTTTCCTTTGTGTTCGGTTCAATCGTCTTAGCACGGCATTGTCTAAGCAGCTATCCTTAGAGTTTCACCGTTTTCACTGGGTTTATACTCGGCTATGGCTTTTCTACCGAGTTTTAAGTTATCCAACATCGTATAGTTTTGCTTTGCAAATCCCTGATAGGCATTTTGTATATCCTGCATATTGGTGCCCATCTTGTTGGAGTTATCTGCCATATCAATCATGGCCATATTGGCTATATCGGCCGCTTTCTCCGTGTCCCCACCCAGGGACTGCAAGAGGGAGGCGGAAAATCCAGTAACATTTTCCATGTACTTATTCGCCGATAGCCCCACCGTCTTATAGGACTGAGAGGCGTATTTCTTCATCTTATCCGCTGAACCCTTGAAGAGGGTCTCAATGCCACCCAGAGACTGCTGTAGCTTTCCGCCCTCTGTGAGAGCAGAGCCCACGGCTTTCGCAATCCCTGCGCCGATAATGACCTTTTGCATCATGCCCACCAGCCCAGAGCCCGCCACCTGTCCAGATTCCTTGCCAGCCGTGTCGGATTCGGGTCGTAGAATCTTACCAATTGCACCCTTGATTCCTTTTGCGGATGGCATAATCTGCACATAAGCGGTGCCTACTTTTGTCGCCATTTATCCCTCATTTCCATTAAATTGCTGTAGTCTTTTTTCAAATTCCTTGCCGGAGGTGAACCGCTCTGTCCGTTCCTTACTTACCTCTTCCAGGAGAATCTTCGGGCGGTTTCTGCCCTTCTCTGCCCCCTTGGTCTTGCTCCACCAGATAAGAGCAAGATAGTCCCGGATTGCACACAGTAGGAGCGTCTCCGGGCCCATCTCTTGCCCCTGCAGAGCCATCATAGACCGAGAATCCGGTCTAAGTCCGCACGCTAAAACAGCCACCGTGGATAACGGTAGCTGGTGTATGTCGTATAGATGATAGGTTTCTGCAAAGTCACAAAGCAAGGCATCAGGATTAGCCTTCCACATCCCGGCAAGGATAATTAGTTTTTTACCGGTTTTGTCTTAAAAATCTCCATAATCTCATCACCAATTTTGTCCTGGGGCACGGTCCCATCCTTCGCCCGTACGTGGTCATAGAGCTTTTTCTTTTGTCTCTCCCCTAGGAGGAGAGAAAGGACCCTCCCCATATATAGGGGGTTGCTCTCCAGGCTTCCCAGAGCGTCCAGAAGCTCCATGTTATTGATAGCAGAATCGGAAATGACAAAGGAGAACCCTGTCGATGTCTTGCCCTTGACCATTATTTTTCTCCCTTCTTGATATACTCGTAGTGCGTGTTGCCGTCTTTATCAGGCATGGCCTGAATGGTCATCTCATAGCCCACCGGGTCGGAATCGTTATAGGTGACTTCGCCAATCTCTGTAACCTGGCCATTAGGGATAACCACACGCTTCTTCACATTATTCTTCAGGATCATATCCACCACAAAGGCATGAGGCTCTAGGGCCGTTGCATTCGCCTTGATGGTGATTCCAGCTTCTACTGTTCCGGTGACGTTACCATCTCCATATACCATCTTGAGCACGTCCACATTAACGCACTCCACTAGGGTGAAACCAAAGGTGTCTTCCTTGGCCGTCTGCACCGTAAGGATGGTATCTCCACCCCATGCCTTGACCGTATCCGATTCCGGGCTGTTTTCATTGGTCATTCCGTCCTCAGAGATATATCCCAGATTTTTGAACGCTGTCTCAAGCTTCGCTACAGCATCCGTCGGGGCTGTTGTCCCAACCGGTGCGATACTGATTGCCCCACCAATATAGGGCTTTCCCCAGCTTACATTATTCACTTCTGCCATCATCTTCCCCCTTAATAATTAAAGTCATATACTGCCTGATATCTTGGTGTGCCCTCTTCGGTGTCGGTGAAAGTATAATCACCGTTCAAGGAGAGCCCACCAATCTCAGGACTTTCAATTAAACTGTCCACTGCTTCCTTCACCCTCTCATTTAAGGCTGAGGCCTCATACATGCTTTCCGCATAAGACTGAAAGGCAAAGGTCGCCTGGTGGATATAGTTTCGCCTGCTCCCCGCCGTCTTTTCCATTAAGACAAACCGCTTCGGCATCCTGTCCGGACGCTCGAAGTACACGGGGACGTCCAGTCTGTCCTTAATCCAGTTGTAAATTATTAGCTCAATCATGACTGGCTCCTAACGCCTTAAGCAGAATATTATGCTTAAAGTTCTTCCGAATCGCCTTCGGGTCATCTGCTCGCACAGTGACATAGGTCCTGCTCTTTTGCGAATTGTTTGACGCAACTATGGAAAAGCCTTCCCCGGCACTCGCCCTCACCGCTTCCGCTTTGTTCGTAATGAGATCCTCAAGCTCCGGAGCGTGGAGCAATTCCCTTACGCCTTTTCTATCCAACTCAAATTTCATGCTCATCCAACGCCACCTGCACCTTCTTATTCCAGTCCAGAGGAATCATGAAACCAATCCCCTGCATCGGGATGCCCACCGTCTTCCAAGTTTCCCCGAAGAATTGAACCTTCCGGTCTTCCCAGGTGTGGGTATCTCCTTTTGGAATTCCCAACGTGTATTCCGCTCGATCTCCTGTAAGGTTTAACTGATTGATTTTATCCTCTGTAGAATTGGGCTGGATTAAGACGTTATCCACATCCACCCATCGCTCCTTATAGACGGGAACTCCGAATGGGTCGGTGCCGGATTGGACGGTGTCCAGTAGCTTAATCGTGATTCCCTTGATTCGTCTCGCCATAGAAATCAATCACCCCATATCTCTGCTTCCTAAGTCCAAGCCTTGCCAGCTCTGAACGCTTAATGAAGAGGCCACCACCTGGTACAAGGTAGGTCCCGGACCAGGAATACCCCAACGCCGATTCGCTGGATTGTGTCATGGGCTCTTGGTCGGTGGAGGTCATGAGCGTCCTGGCCACAATATCCACCACGACAGACTTTAAGACATTAAAATAGCCGGCATCTTCCGCCAGCTCCTCTAGGTCCTTTCCCACGTTTTTCGCTTCAAGCCTTAAACTGTCCAAAATCACTGGAATCAAGGCATTCGCCCGGTCAATCTCTTCCGCCCGCAAGGACCTCCAGAGCGTAATTACATCATTAATGGTGATTGTCTGCATGTAGTCGCTCCTTCATCAGCTGATAGAGCTCTTCCTTCCTTGCCTTCGGATTGTACTCCACACCAAAGGCGTCCAGCTCCCGCATAATGTCCTTCTTGGTGATTTCTCCCTGTTCAGGGATTTCCCTTTCTGGCTTATGCTCTGTTCTCTGATTCGTTTCCTCGGTCTGCTCCTGGGCTCTCTCTGTCTCCGGGGCCCATTCTCCCCCTAGATGGTCTAGAGGGAGGTCAATGGTCGCCCCGGTTTTTAGATTAAAAAACCGCATTAATGACTTTCAGAGCCTGCAGACTCTTCGACTTTTGCGAAGGCGTTACCGTCCATGATAGCCCAGCCCAGGTAGGTCTCACAGCGGATATACACCTGATTGTAGCCTCTCAGGTCCTTGCCGGAATTGTCCGGGTCGCCATACTTGATGACTTCCATGGGGACCTGCTTGGCAAAGCCCCATTTAAAGTTGTTCGCAAAATCACCGATGATGGCCCGGTCCTTGGACTTAGAGGCGGATACCGTCTCATTCACATCCACCATCAAGCCGTTGACCGATTCCGGTCTTGCGCCCCAGCGGAACTCCGGGAACTGCTGAACGCCGTTCACCTTAAGCTTTGCAAGCGATGCGCTGAAGGCGGGAGCCAGAGCCATTCCGGAGATTTCGTTCCCTGCGCCTTGGACCAGAGCTACAGCGGCCTCGATATTCTCATCGGGCTTAGCGGCGTCATAGGGAATGGTCTGTGTGGCCTTTCCATCTAGGTAATTCTCACCGATAACGCTGGATTTCTCACCTGTACGAGGGTTCACACCGTGCAACGCCATCAAGTCAAGGCCGCGGGCCAGCTTCTTGGCGTATCCGTCCATAAAGGGACGAAGAATATTTACTTTTGCCTCATCGGAAGCATAGAGAAACTCATCTGACACACGGGCACCATACTCCACCTTAATGGGCTGTACCTTGACAGAGCCTACCGTGGCCCCGCCGTGGGTCTTCTTTCCGTTCTCTGCCACCACATCAATCTCATTATCCAACGAGAAGGTAAATACCTCGTTGCCGTTAAAGGCAATGGGCATCTGCTGAGACAGTTTAATCAGGGAGGAATGTCCCTTGACCTTATTGACGACTTCCGTCATGAGTTGTTCGGGGAACAATGCTCCCTTGCTTAGTACATCTGCCATAATTGTTTTCTCCTTTAGTCATTTAAATTCAAGTTGTTGAGTAACTCCTGATAAGCATCACCTTTTTTGTCTTGATTGACTTCCTTCGGTGGTGCAATCGGTTCCGCCTTTTGAAAATACTTTGCCAGACTTTCGGCATCCTTTTTCATTGCCTCTTCATCATCTCCCTGGATTCGGTCTGATAGGTTATAGGGAATGTTGTACTGTAGAGCAATGTCTGTCCTCAACTTGGCCTTTTCATAGCCTTTGACCTGCCCCTTTAGTGCATCAATCTCCTTATCCTTATCCGCCATTTTCTCCAGAGACTCCTTGACAGAGCCATTCTCTTTCGTGAGTGCTTTAATCTGCTCGTTCAGGCCGTAGAGCTTCTCCTCATACTCCTTGGAGACTTTGGCATGCTCCCTCTCCAGTCGCTCCTTAATGGCTTGATCAAATTGCTCCTGTGTTTCGATGATTTTAAACTCTGACATAACTTCCTCCATTTTCCCGTGTCCGGTAATTTTTATACTAAAAAAGCAACTGCTAAATAGCAGTCGCTCCTTTAATAACTAATTTTCTGTGTTGTCTTTGGCTTTGCCTCTTTACATGCCCAGTGGGCCAATAGGCAAGAGTCCATCAGGGCAATCTCCATATCATCCATCTGGCTTTTGTACCCAAACCCTCCAGATGAACCGATGGGACGCTTATCGCAATTGGTGACCACCTGTGTCAGGGACCCTTGCCCCATGTGACAGATGGACTCGCTATATATCCCCTGCGCCCATAATGAGTTCGCAATGATGATTTCCTTAACGGTTGGTTTCACCGGTTTGCCGAGCCCAGCTCTGCCCATCTCCGCTTCTAGAATCTCCTGCTTGCTAGCGCCATCGACAACCACGACACTAGGCTGTGCTTTTTTTATAAAGTCCAGGATCCAGTAGTCACCATTTCTGACCGACTGGCAATCGATAGATTCCACGAAGATGTGGCCTGACAAGGTCTTCACTGCCACAGACAGGGCAACATTGGTATTGTCCTTGCCGTATTTAATTCCTACAAATAGTCCACCTACTAAGCAGGGTAAGGAGTGGGCCTGCAAGGCTTCCCACTCTTTTGCCGTGATGGCCGATTTCTGGTTGTACGTTACCCAGTAGCCCAAGCGCTGGATGTTAAAGTCCAGCTCGTTCGGCCCGATTTCATCTTGGATGATGCGCTCCGTTAGGATATAGCCAAGCGAAGGATTTGTCTGATACCAGTACTCCTTATCATGTGGATCATGTTCCTCTTCTACGCTCCACTCTGCCCATAGGTCATTGTCCCCGCCACCTGCAAGCACCTTCTTCCGGAAAGCCACAAAGACCGTCCCGGAGGATACCGGGGTGGGCGGCGTTCCACAGAGAATGGTCTGCGGATTCTTGGAAGAGGATACGACGTACTTTAGCGCCGATTCTTGGTCCTCGGTGTATTCCTGGGCTTCATCAATGACTAATAGGTCAAATCCTTCGCCAAGGCCGCCCGTGCTTGTTCGTGTGCGGAATTCAATCTTTCCACCTGTTTCGGGAAGGGTAATGCGCTCCCTGCCCGTTGCCTTGATGGACTTATATTCTATTCCCGCATCGTCCAGCACTTTCTGGAGACGCTCAAAGGCCGCATGAGAGGTATTTACCAGGTGGGCCGTGTGATTAATCTGCTCCCCACAATACAACCCGTACAGCTCCCGGATGGTCACAATTTCATTTTTTCCATTCCGCCTAGGCACCGCATAACCACACTTGGTGTGGGTCCAGAGTCCTTTATCATTCTTGGACAGGATTGCTCTTAATAGCTTCTCCTGCCAAGGAAAGGCGGTGCGTTTTGATTTTTCGTAAACCTCTAGGGCCTTATCCACCCCACTGTTCTTGGTACTCAAGATAACCGACTTTGTGGGATTTTGATTTCCTGTTTTATCCATTCATACCAAGCTCCTTTCCGGCAATAAAAAAGCACGCCAGCGTCTGCCAGAGTGCTTATAAAAAAAACAAATTACAGTAGTGCCGTTACTCATCCGGATAAAAATAATTTAGTATTTCCATCGATTTTTCTCCTTGTACCCATTCGATAGAATTATTTTTCTCCAAAATGATTGCCGGAAGGCCAATAAAATAAATGTCTTCGTCATCACGATAAATTGCAGAATAGGCTTTTGCGCCATTATACAATCCGATAAATTCTGCTGTTTCGTACCCATGCTTATTCGCAAATTGAATGATCTCGTTCATCCTTGGTCTCCCGATTTTGTTAGTATTTCGTTTACCACGTCAACATCAAACTCATATTTTTCAACCTCTAGCAACTTAGGGGCTGTAGTATATTTTACCTTATTGAGCGTGGTGTTGAACTTTACGTTTCCAAGATATTCCTTTACGTCATCATGAACCTTACCCGTTTGTGGGTCATAAATAACAATGTCTCCATCATTCTTAAAAATATTTACAATATGCCCGCCATTACCCCTACCTTTCCATCCGAACTGCATCGTATATCTAGTGTTTTCTTCTAATTCTTCTTGGAGATATTTATAATATTTTGCCGGAGTGTTTATCGGGCTATAAAAATCAGGCCCTATAAATTCAGGGTGAACTCCTGTTTTAGGATCAATCCATGCTTTTCTGGTGTCCCTTGACAACATTTCAGAAACAGATCCTTCAAAATTTCCTTTGGCCTCCACATTGTATCCTCTTCTTCTAGCTTCATACGCTACTACACAGGTTTGGCAATTTATTCGATATATCTCATCTTTTTTAAAATTAGGGTTTGGCTTTTCTCCATCTGCGTCAAAGAAGCTCATCATGTTTCCTCTTTTAACCCCAGCGAGCTCTTTTGGATACATGTGGTTTTCTTGTTTTTTCTCGCTTAGCTCTTTCCTCTTCTCAATTTTGTCCTCTTCCTCTGCCTTCGTCCATTTCTTTCCCTGTTGAACCGTCAGTTTGTCTTGTTTTCCTTTCCTCGGACGATAATCAATCGTGCATCGGCAATGGTTATGGCTACGGAATACGCCATCCGGTATATCGGGATAATAATGCGTTCCGGCCACTTCCTTGCACCACGGGCAACAGTGGCCGCTTTCTTGCCGTTTAATCATTGGCCGGAATCCACTCTGGTAATGGAATTTTACATTCTCCTCCAGGCTGTCTTGAACAATACTCCGACAATAGGTGACAATCGGCTCTTCTAATACCCTCTTCACCTCATCGAAGGGCTTATCCTCTGACAGAGCTTCCACAAATCCATGAACCCGGCTTTCGTCCATCTTTGGAACAACAGCCTTCAAGTGGATTCCCGCCTGTTGGTTTAACAGATTCTGTGTTGCTTCGTCGTAGAGCGAAATGGACTTGTAATTCGCTCCTAGTCTGTCACGAATCATCCGGTCGGCAATGTTGTAATACATCCGCTCATTGGGCAGGTCTTCCGGCTTAATCACCTCTGCAAAGGTGTCTCTTAGAAGTCCCCCCAGCTCCACCGCAAAGGCGTCTGCATCGAGATAGGTGGCTTTCTTGCTCTCCAGCTTATTGAGGAGCCGTTTTACTTTGGCTGATTTTGAAACCTTCTCATCAAAGGTCTTTTTTAGTTTATCCAACAGCTCCGGCACAATATCCTTACTCATGATCTAACCCCGTCAGCTCGGACAGATTGTCTTTGTTGAAATACTCCGGAATTGCCTGGTTAATCTTAATGGCCGCATCGCCAATCCCGGAGAGCGTGGCCATATCCGGCTCGAATACCGGGTACCAGGTGGGCTTGGTCAGGTAGAATTGATTCCTCCGGTAGGGAAACCCATCCTCCAAGCACCGGGCCACATAGCCCACGTTAAGAAAGGCCGTCCCAAAGCACCTCTGGGCCTTTCTGGCTGTGATTCTTAAAGTCTCGTGGCTCGCCTTAATCGCTTCCGCTGAAGAGGGATTATCCGTGATGAATCCCAGGTCATCTAGCGTCAGTCCCGTCTCTCCCGCAAAGGCAGAAGCTAAGGTCCTCAGTTGCTCCGTGAAGGGAGACATAGACGGCTGTGAGAATTGCCCCAGCTTCGGGCTGTCACCGTCTTCATCCTTGGTGAACTGGAGCATGGAGGAGATGGTCGCCTTCCACTTATCCAGCGGCTCTGCATCCTGAGAGAGGCCTACCACATACTTCTGCGGGAAGGAATAAAATTCTGAGGTGATATCTGCCCGCTCCAGTGTTCGCTTCGCATGGTCTTGAAGGTATTCCGCTGAACGGCTAATTCTGGACCGACCAAAAGGCCTCACAGCGTCAGGCCGATAAATCACCGGCACCAGCAAGGGGATTCCCGCCGGATTATCAATAGACTGGGAATACTTACCGTCAACATAATAGTCAGTCCGGTCAGGCAGGAAATGGGCCTCCATGGACGGCTTGCCCAGGTCGTCTGTGCTGAGAATGGCATAGCCCTCTTTGAGCAATCCGGTAATCGGGTCAATCATACCTGTGGCCTTATCCGCCTCAATCACCTGCAGGCTTGCCGTGCCCTCTTCGTCCTTACGAATGTACACAAAGCAACAGGAGGCAATCAGAGCCGATAGGATAGCGGAATCAAAAAAGACATCCGGGCTGTTTAAGTTGAAAATCTCCTGGAGGCTGAAATTGTCCTCCTTGAAGCCCTTAAAGACCAATCGGTCTGCAAGGCTGTCCACTGCCTTCCCACACCAGCCCAGGACTGCCGTGTATCTGGCCCGAATCTGAGGAGGAATCACCAGCCCCAAGTCGGGAGGATGGTATTTCGAATCATATCGCTTATAGCGGGCCCGAACCCTTGGAATATGCACTTGTAACCGCTGCTTGAGCTTATCTAAGTTGTTTTCCATTTGCCTCTCCTGACTTTGATATTGCTTTCACGATGATTTTTGTACAATAAATAGCGGGACTTCTTTCGCCTAGATGGGAGGGGGAGGTATGCCCCTATCCTTTCGGCGTATAACTTGTCCAGTCTGTGCTCCATGGTAAGTCCCTGTTCCCTATTGTCTTAGGCTGTACCTTGCCTTGTGTTGTGTATAACTTATCTGATTTCTGTCTGTTACAGCTCCAGTGCGCCAGCTGTAGGTTCTCCATTGCCGATGGATGTCCACCCTTATCAATGGGAATAATGTGATCAATGACCGGGCTCATTGGGTCGGGGTACTTGAGATGCATGTCTACAGGCTTCCCGCAGATTCCACAGATGCGCTGTGTTTTTAAAATAATCTTCTTATTCTTCTCGAACTGGCTCCGGTGTGGGCCCTGTCGGTCTGGCCGGATGGCCCGTTTCTTTTTCATCCTCTCCCCCTATGTCTGTACCGGCCATAGCGTAGGGATCAGTCAACGGCTCTCCGTCCGATATCCCTCTGTCCTATGTCCTCCGGTAGCGAAAGCCCTTGTCAAGATATTTCCCTTGGCAAGCGCGTATAGATGACAGGCTAACCCCAAATGCCAATGCTATGCGTATGCTGTCATCTCGGCATTCCCTGCGCCTAAAAAGTCTAGTGTGCGTGCTGGTCAAGCGGCGCCTCTCCATACAAAAAGATCGCCCAACTCCTGGACGACCTTTCCCACTACCAATATAGCATACCCTCATCGTCCATTTCGTCCATTTTGATACGACAGCTTGCACACGGCTTGATAGTAGTGTCTTTTCACGGTAGTAGGGCTCCAGCTGGTGCGGATCCCAATCTCCTCAAAAGTAAGACCATCAATGCAGTGCATCTCCACGATCTCCTTTTGCCGCTCACTATCTAGTGACTTAATAAAGGCATATATCTCCGTTTGTAAAGACGAAAGTCTTTTGTACTCGGTGATGATCTGGCTAGATATTTTTTCCCGCCAAAGGACAAGATCCTCCAGCTGTGAGTAAGCCAACCCGCTACTACGTGACCCACTTTCGGAATACCGCAGACCTGATAGCACCGGTCGCTCTTGTAGTTTTATTTTCAGCCGCTCAATCCTTCGTCGGATAGACGGTATACTCTCCAGCTGCTTTCTTGTGAGCATTCTCGCCTCTCTCAATCTTTTTCTGCCAACTCTTCTTCCGCTTCACGGCATTCAGCCATAGCCTTTTGGTGCTCTTCTTCTCCACCCATGGTGTCCAAATAAACATCCCAGCATCGCTTTCGCCAGTCTTTCTCGTCCATCACAATGTTTGCGCACACGCTGGTTGCAATGTTTTTATAACACGTGTTTACTGCTTTCTTCGTGTATGGGCTTGGCTGACGCTTAAACCGTCTGACGGCGGCTCTAAAATCTTTTAGCATGACTACTGTTACTGCGCCTATCAGCCCATCTTCTCCCATTTTGCGTAAATTGTCGTTTTGCCAAGTCATCTCTATCTTTCTTTTCCAGCAGTAATCGTCACTTCAACACGTGGGGATTCCTTGTCGATGTAAAACTCATCGCGAAAGTCCCCGATCTCCGACCAGCCGTCATTTTTTAAGACACCCGCTTTTATCAGCCCGTCAAAAATAAATTTTTTGGCACTCGCGATGTTGTCTTTGTCTTTGCGCCTGCTTTTGCAGTACCACCTAAAAACAAAGTCGGCGGATGCTACCGGGCGTATGCGCTGTAAGGCAGCAGAGAGATAAACCAGATGATCTGCCTCTTTTTTTTGCTGCGCTCCTTTGAAGCGGTTCGCGCGGTTTGCCTCGATGATCTCATTGAGCCCAGGTAGCTCGCCTGGGATTATAAGCACTTGCGGCTCCATCAAAACGGCACCCGATCATCATCAACGGGCATATAATCCTCCGTTGGCTCCGCCGCGCGCGCTTTCCAGTCAAGAAGCTCAACGTTGTATGCGATAACTTGCGCATAAGTGCTTCTTTCTCCGCCCTCCCTTGTGTAGGCGTTTATCTCCATACGTCCCGCGATAATGACTCGTGCACCGCGCGCCCCGTTCCGCACTAAATATTCCGCAGTTTGACCAAAAAGAACAACTTGGAAAAAATCTGTCGTTTGCTCTCCTGCGTCCTCTCTGCGCTTTTTCTCGTCTTTACTATATCCGCGATCTACTGCAACGCTCACCCTTGCATATGCTTTTCCGCCTTTGCTCTGTTGCAACTCCGGATCTTTTGTAAGCCTTCCTGAAATAAAAACTTGGTTCATCATCTTTCCTCCTCGTCTACTACTCCCCTCGTAGGCTTGCCGTTTTGCTTGCTTCCAGCTTTTTTTGCACCCATACCGCTTTTTCTTCCGCACTCATGCGTGTATCGCTTAGCACACGGGCACCAACCGGCTTCTTTCCGCCCCCGTATCCTTTTGCTTTAGGGACGGCTTGCTCTTTATCTCGTTTATCCCAGTTAAGGATCGTCATGTAGTGCGACTTATACCGTTTGCCGCTTTGCCCGATGTATAGGTCTAAGCGCTCAATAAGGCGATCAACATCAACGCCTTTTTCTTTTAGCTTCTGGATTTCCACATCAGACAGTAAGACGTTTCCATATTCCCCGCGTTTCTTCTGGCGTTCTTCGGGCGCGCGCTCCTCTCCTTTACTTTCCTTTCCTTTACTCTCCTTTACTTTACTTTGTGGATTATTGAATACATTTATCGGGTTATTGTCGACATAAACAGCGTTATTGCATACATTTACTCCATCGCATACAAAATCCCTATGGACTAACACCGCGGTTTTCCGCGATGCTGCGGCAAAATATCGCTCTTGAATGCCTCTTGAGGTCAATATTTTGTAGGTATTAAACTTGCCGGAATCAAATATGCCAACTTGGATCGCCTTCTCGACAATCTTCTCCACTGCATCCTCGCTCACGCCGAATGTCTCAGCTATGAGGAATGTCACATCGCTGTTGATTTCCACGTAGTACCCCTCGTCTCGATAAGCAATACAGAAAATCGCGATGAGTATCGAAATGGCTTGATTCCCGCAGTCTTTTTTTAATCGCCGTATCTTTATATCCTCGAACAGCCCGACGTCCAAGGGGAAATAATCCAGCCCCTGCTTTGTCGGACGTGCCACGGCATCACCCCCTTAACAAGTCACCACCGGAACCCCGAAAGACTCCACCATCACACGCTTAATTACTTCTTCGTCGCTGTTTTTATCAGACAAATGCACACAGTAGATTGCCTTTGCCATGCTTGCATTTGATGACCGTAACATCTCTACCGCTGTATCTAAAGACATATGGCTTTGCACGGTTCTCTGTCTTCGATTTAAGTTAACCACCCCGTCCACCGTGTTCGCGTCAAGAATCGATTTTACGTAATTCACCTCAATCATCCAGAAGTCAATGCCTGTAAAGCGATACTGGCAATATGCGCTATCTGTTATAAACACAAGCCGCTCTCCTGTTTTTTGGGATTGTATTAGAAATCCGACGGGTTCCGCAGCGTCATGAATCGTATGGAAAGGACTTATGAGAAAGCTCTTTATCGCTACGGAAAGATACCGGCACGGTGCCTGTATAAAAAAGGTACGGAAATTATGCTCCTCAGCGTTCAATGCCTGCTTAGTTCCTTCGCTCATATACACCTTGATTCCATAGTCAGCTAAATGCTGCGCGCTCTTCGCGTGATCCATATGCTCATGCGTGAGAAGGCAGGCATCGATAGCTGTTACACGGTATCGCAGCGCTTGCTGTAAGGCTTTCCACGGTAGGCCACACTCCAGTAAAAGCGTGGCCTTGCCATCCGAAATCAGATACGCGTTTCCGCTGCTTCCGGAACCCAACACACAAATCTCCATCAGAATGGCGCTTTCGTCTTGTCGTTAAAGTCAATCGGGACAAAATCTGATCCCAAAAAATCATCGTCCGATTTTTTGGGATCTTGAATCTCCCCGGTTTCCGGATCAATGGATTCTTGAATCGCCATAGTGCGAAATTCTTCTTGATTCGCCTGTTCCTGTATTTCAAGGCTCATGCGATCGTCAACATCGCTCATCTCTGCCTGCTGCATTTCCGTGGATAGAACGCCATATTTTGCCAAGAGACGACGCACCAATGTTTTCATAGCCATTTCGTCAAAATGCGCATCCCAAACATACTTATCTGCGTTGTAATAGTCTTTCTTTTTGGCGTTTTCCATAGTTTTATAGGTCTGCGAAAATTTCGCAGCATGTTCTTTCACGCGCTCAACCGACCAATAGACTGTTTTTTCAAATCCGTTAATGAGTCGAAAATACGCAAAATATCCGATGGGCTTATCAGAGGTTTTCTGTCCGGTAATCTGTACTTCTCCAGTCAAATAATTTTCTTCGACCTGCATTCCCTCATACACCACGCCCGCATGGATCGTTTTGTACTGTCCAGTGCGCATGGCAAGCTGCACATATCCTTTGTAGCCAATCTGAAACTGCGGGTGCGGTTCTTTAATCCACTTCCCGTCCGCCTTTTTGTTTTTGTTGTATGGGACAATATAGGCAAACCCCAGCCCCTTGTTGATCGGAAGTTTCAGCGTTGCCGCCTTTAAGGCTTCCATCGCCACCTCTTTTGCCTCACACTCTTTGAGTGTCCCTTCCGGGTCACTGTATAACTCAATCAAAGATGTGACAAAATTATTCGCGTTTTCGCCCAGGGATTGTGAGAACAGGCTCATCATCGCCTGATTGCTCATCAAGTCTTTCATCTGATTTGCCGGAGAAAGCGTCGGTACTTGCGTTGCTTTTTTTATTTGATTTGTCATGTTATTCCCCCTGTATTTTTAATGTTTTATCCTGACTCACGACTAATGCAATGCACTGCGTACCGATATCCAGCAGATCATTTACGCTCTCGGCATTATCTACAAAGACCGGGACTTGCGCACAAGCTTGACGACCAAAGGCGCGGATGATATCCAACCCCGCATTGATCTGTGCGGCGTTGTTTGCACTCTCGTAGGGCACCCCGTTGATGAGTGCCTTGCAGGTGTCTTTAATTCCACCGTTAATCTGCTCTTCAAAAAGCTGCCAATGAACTGTAGAGAAGTGTGAATCGACCTGTTCGCTCACCGCAGACATTTTCTTCCGGGTATACGCTTCACACAAAGCGATAATCCGCTGCGTTTTTTCATACGATTTTCCCAACTCCTTTTGGCGTTCTTCCAACTCTTCGATACGCGCTCGGTTATCGGCGTTGATTTTCTCGTAGGCTAAATCGCTGTCGATTCCTTCAATCCTGCTCTGGATGTTTCGTATCTCTTCTCCATTTTCGGACGGTTTTTCTGCTTCTCCTTTTTGGGACAGCCTCTGCTCTGCTTGCCTTCTTTTTTCCTGTAGTGAAGCAATTTCTGTCGGCTCTGGTCTTTTGGATAGCTCCTCCTTGATGGCGCTCAAATCGTCTTGGGCAGTCTTTTCCGCCTCTTCTGCGTCTTGCACAGATTCGTTCAACTCCTCAATAATGCTTTCCACTTTTGCAAGCTCTGCCCGCAGTTCATCTTTCTCTTTTTTCGCGCGTAATCCCCGTGTGGTAATCGCTTCTAACTCCTCGGCGCGCGCTTGATGGAATTTCGCAACGGCTTTTTGAATCTGCTCTTTTGGAAGTGCCTGCCCGCAAGAGGGACAATTCGATTGTCCATCGTAGACGCGCATTTGCACTTCTTCATATCGCTTGCGATCGCTGGATAGCTTCTTTTCATATGCGGCAATCTCTTCCTGCAACTGCTTTGCTTCTCCATTTCTCGCCAGCAAATTTTGACGCATGGTGCGTAAGCTATCCTGCGCCTGATCTGCCGCTTCGCGCTTTTCCAGTAGCAGCTTGTCGATTTCTTTTCGCTCATTCTGCTCGATTTTCCGGATTTTTTGATCGTAAGAAGCAATCTCCTCCCGCAACTTCGCCAACTCGGCAAGGATACTTTCAGGCATCTTTTGTCCGGTCTGCAATTCTTTTAGCTTTTTTGACAGCGTCTCTTTAGACGCCCGCAAGGCGCCAAAATCATGTGTACAAATCATGCCGGAAAGCTCATCTACGCGCGCAGGAATCTCATCGATTTCTTTATTGATTTTGCGCGCAGAGGCTTTTTGCATTTTTAAGATGTCCTCGACGTTGTACGTAGCAAGAAGCGGGGAAAGCTCTGAAAATTGCTCGTCACCTTGCAATGTTTTTTTTACCGCTTCTATGTCCGTCAGTTTGAGAAGCAGTTCCCGGCGCTCGGTATCCTTGAGAACGGTGTTAAAATAGCGTGGATTGCTTAAGAGCTTGAGTATCTTTTCGTCCACAATAGCCGATAACTTTTCCTCATACTCCGTTTTTTTTACGGGAACGCCTTGCCACTCATAGTCGGTTGTATGTCCGGTAAAGTTTTCATTCGTCGAACCCCGCTTCTTTGTCCACTGCTCGGCGTAGGTTTTTTTTAATTTCAATTCCTCTCCGTCTACGTCAAAAACGCCCTCGACGCTTGTTGCAATCCGGTGTTTTTCTTCGCCGGATTTCTCACGCGGCTTGATAGCAAACGACGCACTGTCCATGCTATCTTTGCCAACGAGCAACCAAAGATACGCGTCATACACGCTCGTCTTTCCCGTCGCGTTTGCCCCGCATAGGCGGGTATGCTCGCTAAAATCGATAGAAAGACAATTGATCCCCTTAAAATTGTTAATCTGTAACTTTTTTAGTGTTACTATCATTTATCCCTCCGGTCTGTTATACTGAGGGCGCAAGGGATAGCTAATCTTGCGCCTGTTGATCATCGTCCTGTCCGGCGGTGGTCATTTCTTTTTCCATCGTTTTCATTTGCTCACGAATCCTTATTGTCATAGATTGCGCACCAGCTAAATGAAGACGAGCTTCATTGTTGTTTACGTTCAACATAGATAGGATTAAATTATGAGCGCTATTAGCGCTTAAGAAATCCCAAAGTAAATGCCACAATTTCTCGTAGTTCATGCCACTTGATTCTCTATTTCGTTCTGCGTCTTCTATAAATACGATGGTTTTTTCCGTCATTTCTATGGCACCATCGTCTTCCGGGTAGAATGTGTTTACATCCTTAACATTGGTTAGAGCGCACAAATGTTCACGTATGCACTCTTTCAGCTTGTTCCATGAAAACTCGTAGTCCATGTCACTCATCACCTTCATCTCCTGTATTTTCAAAACCATCCATTGCGTCTAGGACGCCTTGTATGACTGCCTCGCTAAGCGCCATTTTAAAAAACATAATTAGACCATTAACGCTTGTATCACCATAGTTATCGACACGTAATTTCCGCACATCCGTCATATATTTGTTGAGAAAATCTTTCAGGTCGTTCCATGCTTTCTCGTAATCCATGTCATTCATCTCCAGTCATTATTTGCAGCTGCGCATCAAAGAGAAATTCGATATATTTTGATAGCGCTTTCTGCTGCTTTTTTTCGTCTGCGGCGGGTAAGGAATCTAAAAAAGCATCTATGGTGTCGCTCGCAGCTCTTATCTTTTCTTCGGATAGTTGTTTACACATTTGTCACACCTTTTTAATCTTTCTGTTCCAGTCTCTTTTCATCCTCTTCCGCTTCACGCTTCAAAAAAGCAATGACGCGCCGATACCGGGAAAGGACGAAGAGGTTATCTTTGTGTTGTTCCTCCACTCTTTTCTCAAACTCTTCAAACGTCCCTTGGAAGCATCCGGCGGTTACAATATTAAGGCTCGGTATATAGGCGATTCTCCGGTTCTCCGAAGATGTGTTCACTTGAACGCATAGAACGGATAAGCCCGAGGCCTCTGTGAAATTTGCATAGCGCAAATCCGCTTCACGTAAATTCGCTCCTATCAAATTCGCTCGGCGTAAATCCGCTCTGCACAAATCCGCTCTGCACAAATTCGCTCTGCACAAATTCGCTCGGCGTAAATCCGCTCTGCACAAATCCGCTCTGCACAAATTCGCTCTGCACAAATTCGCTCTGCA